>OKUW01000574.1_pt1 | contig 13772 bp, 11 predicted proteins | sample 1606771 | NCBI WGS metagenome assembly OKUW01 (sample SAMEA3882553, study PRJEB24775) | human gut metagenome | biome: human-associated habitat; feature: intestine environment; material: feces | place: Netherlands | collected 2009/2010 | reverse complement strand
CAACCTTGCCCCGGCCGATGTCCGCAAGACCGGCCCGGTGTACGACCTGCCCCTGCTGCTGGCCGTGCTGGCGGCCTCCGGGCAGCTGGAAACGCCGCCGAAGGACACCGCCTTTCTGGGTGAGCTGGCGCTGGACGGCAGCCTGCGGCCCGTGTCCGGCGTGCTGCCGATGGCACTGGAAGCCGCCGCCAGCGGGGTGCGGGCGCTCTACGTCCCGGCGGAGAACGCCGCCGAGGCCGCTGAAGCCGGAGGCAGCGAGATGCAGGTCTTCCCCGCTGCAACGGCCCGTCAGGTCGTGGACGCTCTGCGGGGCGTCCAGCCCATCCCGCCTACGGCTCCTGTTCCTTTCGACCCTGCCGACGCATGGAACCATGTCCCCGATTTCTCCGACGTCTGCGGTCAGCCGCTGGCCCGCCGGGCAATGGTCATTGCCGCTGCAGGCGGGCACAACGTCCTGCTCATCGGCGCACCCGGCACCGGCAAATCCATGCTGGCCCGGCGTCTTCCCGGCATCCTGCCCCCGCTGAGCCGGGAGGAGGCCGTGGAGACCACCAAGATCTATTCCATCGCCGGGCAGATGCCCGCAGGCCGGGGCCTCGTGACGGCACGGCCTTTCCGCAGCCCGCACCACTCGGCCAGTGCCGCAGCTCTGGCTGGCGGCGGCGCACAGTTCCGGCCCGGCGAGTGCAGCCTTGCCGACTGCGGCGTGCTGTTTCTGGACGAGCTGCCGGAGTTTTCCCGGGACAGTCTGGAAGTTCTGCGCCAGCCGCTGGAGGATGGGCAGATCACCGTGAGCCGCGCCGCCGGAAGCGCCACCTACCCCAGCCGCTTCCAGCTGGTAGCCGCCATGAACCCCTGCAAATGCGGCTACTACGGCCACCCCACCCGCGCCTGCACCTGCTCGCCCAGCGCGGTGCGGCAGTACCGCAGCCGGGTGTCCGGCCCGCTTCTGGACCGCATCGACCTGTGCGTGGAGATGGACCCCATCGCCTTTGACGAGCTGCACGCCGCCGCACCCTCCGAGAGCAGCGCCGAGCTGCGCAAACAGGTGCTTGCTGCCCGCGCCATTCAGGCCAAGCGCTACGCCGCGCCGGGCTTTAAGGGGGTGCACTGCAACGCCCAGCTGAACGCCGGACAGGTGCGGCGCATCTGCCGCATGACCCCCGGTGCCGAGCAGCTGCTGCGCAGCTCCTACGATGCACTGGGGCTTTCTGCCCGGGCGCACGACCGCATTTTGCGGGTAGCCCGCACCGTGGCCGACCTTGCCGGTAAGTCCCTGCTGGACGAGGATTCCCTGCTGGAAGCGCTGCAGTACCGGGCGCAGGAAAAATTGGACGGATAATACAGCACATCAAAAACGCGAGTGGCCGAAACGGTCGCTCGCGTTTTTGTTTGCTATCGGGAGGTGCATTTTCTCTTTTCAGGTGCCGCCCGGTGTGGTATACTGGAAATGCAAAAACCAGAAAATGGAAGGGGTAAAGCACAAATGAACATTCGTAAAGCCGAGGAAAAAGACATTCCCAAACTGCTTGCGCTGCTGGGGCAAGTGCTGCAGATCCACGCAGAGATACGCCCGGATATTTTTATTCCCGGCACCACAAAATACACCGTCTGTGAACTGGCAGCGCTTTTGAAGCAGGAGGATAAGCCCATCTACGTTGCCGTGAACGAGGAGGATGTGTGCATGGGCTATGCCTTCTGTCAGCTGAAGGAGCAGCCTTTTTCCACCAACATGGTGCCCTTCAAGTCGCTGTTCATTGATGACCTTTGCGTTGACAAGCAGACGCGCGGACAGCACATCGGGGAAAGTCTGTTTGACTATGTAAAGCAGCAGGCAAAAGCACTGGGCTGCTACGAGGTGACCCTGAACGTCTGGGCGGGAAACACTTCGGCAGAGCACTTTTACGAAAAAATGGGCATGAAAACCAAGGAGCGGCAGATGGAGTATATTCTGTAATTCGGGCGAGCGCGCCTTATTTCGGATGTCCATGTGGGAAAATAGGGTTACTGTCCAGTCTGTTTACTGCGCCAAGCTATAGAAGAAAAGGCATCGCAAGAGAATTGCTTTCCCGGGTGATAAATGATGCAAAAGAATACGGATGCGGAGTTATCCAAATAACAGCATCCGATATGGGAATAAAGCTGTACTCCAATTTTGGGTTTGTTCACAATAGCAATTTTATGCAATATAAATTATAAGGTCGCACGGCACCAAACGCTTCTGCCCCCGGTCAAACAGGTCTTTCGGAACAATAACCGGAATCGCATCCGGCACAACGATGTCCCGGAAAGACAATTCTCCAATGTACCGGCGGTTCTTCAACATGGTGTTCACACTACTGTGGGTCATTTTGCCGCCCAGCATATTGCGGACGCCCTTATCGTTGAGGAAGTTTACGATTTCCACCATCTTATCACCGTTGTCATACCGCTGAAAGGCTTCCAGCACCAGCGGAGCAGTCAACGGGTCAAGATGATAGAACTTGGCATCGTCGATTTTATAGCCAATGGTTCCCGTACCGCCAGTGCACTTACCCTTCAAGGCGTTCTCGGTCTGACCACGAATCACTTTTTCGGACAGCTCTGCCGAATAGTATTCTGCCATACCCTCTAGAAGGGTTTCCACCAGAATGCCCTGTGAACCCTCAGCAATGGGTTCCATAACGGAAATCAGGTGGACACCGTTCTTTTTCAGGATCATCTTATAGTTTGCGCTATCAAAACGATTCCGGGCAAAGCGGTCAAATTTCCAGACGAGAACAACATCAAACAGCTTCTTGCCGCTGTCTTTGATCATCTGCTGGAACTCCGGGCGATTGTCCGTTTTGGCAGAGAATGCACGGTCAATGTAGTGCTTGATGACCGTGATGCCGTTCTTTTCGGCGTAGGCAGTGCATTCCCGAATCTGCCCTTCGATGGATTCTTCGCGCTGGTTATCGCTGGAATAGCGGGCGTAAATTACGGCGGTCATAGACTCACTTCCTTTTTCTTATCGAACAGACGGGTAGCTTTTTGCATACTTGTAGATCTGCCGTGCACAGTCAAGGCTCATTTTGCTGGAATCGTTGTGTTTGAGCCATGCATTTACGTTCCCGGGGTTTAGTTTCAAATCCGTGTAAAGACGATAATTCGTCAGTTTCTTTTTCTGCTGAAGTTCCAATACCCGGCGATGGATCAGTTCTTTTGTGTCATTGTCCGCAAGGGCGGCATCCCGCACCGAGCAATAGCTGCGCCAAACCTTCAAATAGCCTTCCGGCAGTTCTGGTGGTTGCTTTTCCAGAAGCACCAGCATTTGCTCCAGCGAATAGAGATTAGAAAGCTGCTCATATTCCGCAGCAACAGTGCTGTTCGCGGTGTAGCGGAGCAGCAGTTCTACTTTATCATAGGCCAAAGCATAGAGAAACAGTGGTTCTTTCAGGCGGGGATTCTCGCTCAGACAATCTGCCAGCTTATGAATACTAGCCGTCTGCACCCCGGAAAGCTCTGCCACATACTGCTTCAAGAAACCCTCAAATGTCAGCTTTCGCATGGTCTCCACCTCTCCACATACTCCTGATAACGGATATAAAAATCCCGATACCGCCAATCGTTCAAGATGCTGGCTTTCAGTTCATCTTCATCCGTTGCAAGGTGTTCCAGCAAGTCCCAATCCAAAGAGTTCCGCACAGCTTCGCTCTCTACGTCTGCCTTGTCAGTATCCCGGAACGAGCAGAGCTTTGCAATCACCAAATCCTCCAGACTGGGTGTGTAGAACTGTACCTTTGTTCCACCAAAGGGCAGCGGCTGGAGCCGGTCTTGGAAGTTATACGGGAAATTGTCGATGTAAGCTTCCACATCGGTGTTGATGTCGTACTTGCCGAGCAAGCTATACAGTTCTTTCGGAACACTCAAGGCATCAATGTCATGAGTAGCGCGGGTCAGCTTGCCCAGCAAAATAAACGCACTGCCGCCTACGATCACCATCTGATAGCGGTCGTTATTGTCGATCATCAGATCTGCGTCTTCGTCCAGACGTTCCAGACGCTTGCGGAGGTCATCTAAGATCATCTTGCCCATAAAACAGCCTTTCGTATTTTCAATAATAGTATTTTCTAAAATCATTTTACAGAAAAGGAATCCGATTGTCAAGCACAAATCAACGACATTTCATACAATTCATACTACCATGTTGTCAGTCCACATCTCACACTGGCTAATGACCGTGCTGATTGCCGTATCATAATCTTCCGGTGGATACTTATATTTTTTCAGCAAGTGCTTCACCATCTTACGCATACTCGCACGGGCAGTTTCTTTTTTCTGCCAGTCTATCGTCCGATTTTTGCGCAGCATTTCCGTAAGTTCTCTGGTCAAGTCAATCAATTCATTATTTTGATAGAAGTCCTTTATGTTTTCCGGCTTTGTCAGAGCATCGTAAAAAGCCAGTTCCTCCTGCGTCAAACCCAGCTTTTTACCGTTGTTATACAGTTCCGTAATCTCCTGTGCCGTTTTCAGAAGTTCCTTGATGACCTCCTCGTTTGTAATCAGACCATTGTAATAGGAGTTCATTAACTGTGTGATCTTCTCTGAAAATTTCTGAGACTGCACAACATTTGTCCGTTTATACAGTGAAACTTGCTCTGCCATAAGTTTTTTCAAAATTTCTACGGCAATGTTCTTTTCTTTCATTTTTGAAATTTCATCCAACACCGCCGGGTCAAACAGACTGATATTTTCATCCGCCTGCTTGCTGTCAAACAAGCTGATAACGCCTTGGCTCTGGATACTTGCCTTCAGTAGTTCATTGATTTGAGCATTGATTTCTTTCAAAGAAAGTGTCTTGCCGCCACTCCCACCATAGGTGATCTTCACCACCGTAGAACGGACTGCTTCCATGTAGGCCGCTTCATGTCGCTCCTGCTCCGTGGTCATGCTGGAACACAGCGAATGCGACTGTTTCAGCAACAGAGCTTCTCGCAGGAACAGATCTTTGCGCTTGGGTGCTTTTGCGTCCAGAACAAAGTTTACGCCGCCAGTGACCAGCTTTGCCATCATCAACGGAGAACCGCCAATAAATCCGCTGAAATCAAAGCCGTGCAACAAATCTTTGCACACCTGAAGCTTTTCCTGAAACTTTGGATAAGCAACTTTGGCAATGTCCATATCGCCATATCGGGACTGGTCACGCTTGGTATACTCCTTCATAGCGGCTTTGAGGGCAGATGCAATGCCAACGTAATCTACAATCAAACCGCCCTCTTTGTCCTTAAACACGCGGTTGACACGCGCGATGGCCTGCATCAGATTGTATCCGTGCATTGGCTTGTAAACATACATCGTAGCCAGTGAAGGCACATCAAAACCTGTCAGCCACATATCCACAACAATGGCAATCTTCATCGGGTCATCGTTGTCTTTGAATTTCCGAGCAAGTTCTTCTTTGTGAGATTTTGTACCGATGATTTCTTTCCAATCCTCCGGGTCATTGTTGCCACCCGTCATAACTACGCCGATTTTTTCGTTCCATGTCGGGCGCAGCTCCAGAAGTTTTCGATAAATCTTCATCGCAATCGGGCGCGAATACGCCACGATCATCGCCTTGCCCGTCAAAAGATTAGCGCGGTACTTTTCGTAATGGTTGACAATATCTTCGCACAGGGATTGAATGGTAGAGTCTGCCCCCAGCACACTCTCCATCTGCCCCAACATCTTTTTGCTTTTTTCAATCGTTGCAGCGTCCGATTGCTGTTCCAGCGCATCGTAGGTCGCATCAATCAAGGCCAGCGTATTTTGGTCAAGGTGGAGTTTGATAACACGGCTCTCGTAGTAAACCGGACGCGTTGCGCCATCCTCCACAGCCTGTGTCATATCGTAAACATCGATATAATCACCAAAAACTTCACGCGTATTTCTATCTTTTGCCGAAATAGGTGTTCCTGTAAAGCCTATGTAAGTTGCATTCGGCAGAGCATCATGAATGATACGGGCATTACCAATGACTGTATGTGCTTCTTTTTCACCCTGTTCATTTTCTTTAATGACTATTTTTTCATCAAAACCATACTGTCCGCGGTGGGCTTCATCAGCCATCACCACAATATTTCTCCGTTCGGACAGCGGCTTTTCGCCACGCTCAAACTTAAACATCGTGGTGAAAATAATGCCGTTTGCTTCTCGACCATCCAGCAGCTTGCTCAGATTTTCCTTGCTGGTTGCCTGTATCGGTGTCTGGCGCAAAAATGGTGCGCATTTGGCGAACTGCGTGTAGAGCTGATCGTCGAGGTCGATGCGGTCCGTCATCACAACGATGGTGGGGCTATCCAAAGCTTCTTGCAGTAAATGGGCGTAGAATACCATCGACAACGATTTTCCGCTGCCCTGCGTATGCCAGAACACACCACCCTTGCCATCTGTTTTGGTGGCAATTTTGGCCTTTTCGATGGCTTTTCGTACAGCGAAATACTGGTGGTACCCAGCCAAAATTTTAATCGGCTTCTGCCCATCACCGGAAAACAGGATGAAATTTTTCAGAATATCCAGCAACCGTGCTTTCTGGAACATCCCCTCATAGAAGGTATCAAACTGCGCATACGCAGTGTTTTCATAATCACCATCTTTTGTTTTCCATTCCATAAAACGGTCAAGTCCAGAAGTAATTGTTCCCGCCTTGTTGCTCGAAAGGTCACTGATTACGCAAATTGCATTATAATAGAACATCGAAGGAATGTCCTTCATGTAGTTTCGAATCTGGTTGTATGCGTTTTCTGCACCCACTTCGTCCTTGGAAGGACTTTTCAGTTCCATCAAAACCAGCGGCAAGCCATTGATAAACAAAATAATATCCGGGCGGCGGTTGTTTCCATTTTCCACGAAGGTATATTGATTGACCACATAGAAATCGTTCTTTGCTGCGTCTGTGTAATCGATCAGCCGCACCACCGAAGACCGTTCCTCGCCATTGACCGCATACTTGACCGTGATGCCGTTTTGCAGATAGTCCATAAAGACAATATTCTTCTGCAACAGGCTTCCGGCATCAAAATCATTCAGCTTCAAGATGGCTTCATCAATCGCCACAGCCGGAAGGCTGCGATTCAGCCTCACCAGACAATCCCGCAAAACATCGTCCAGCAGAGGGCGGCTGTAATCTGTTCGGTTCATATCAGGAGCATAAATGTGGGTGTAACCCATATTTTCAAATAGCTCTATGACCGCTTGTTCAAAGGTATCTTCGGTAAATGAAAACATGACTTTTCTCCTCAACTATTATCCGAAGTTGCTGTATTCGATTCTTGAGCAATGGCATTCACAATCTTTGTAACGATAGAATGCGCCGCTCTTTTTGCCACCGCACGTCCCATCGGCGTACCATTATCCAATGTATCCGTTAGTGCCAATCGAACTTTACTGAGTCCAATTTCCTTACGATACCAATCCGGCATCAGATTCTTTTGAATTGCAACGTAACAATCATCAAAAATTTCTGGATGCACAGCATTATGCAATGCTTCTCGAATAATCTCGTCCACTTTATCGTCTGAAACATCTGAATCACGCACTTCTCTAATACTTGTTATCGGAACTTCTGTTTTCACAAACCGATCAACCATAGGCTTTTGTGTGTTCGCATAATTGCTTTTAATATATGCCATCTGGTGCTCAAGTTCCGGGAACAGCGTCCCTTCGTTGATGTTGTAAAAACTCAGTTCCTCTAAAATCGCATCTTTTCTTCCCGCTGGTATTCTAAAACTTTGAAGTTCAAATTCATCTTGGACATCACTATATGCCCGTTTAACAATGCTCTGTCCGAGTTTTTCTTTCAGCTGAACATTATATTTTCCGCAGATCAAAAAAGAGCCGCTTTGCCGTACCAATCTTTCATTATTCAAGTTGGAAATCACAAAATAATTTCTTTGAATAGTCGAAAGCAAACTTTTGTACTCGCTTGCCTCGCACTCCTTTACCTCTTTATCTGTATAAATTCCATACTTGTTCAAATCCGAGAGCAGCTTTTCTAATGTATAATCGCCCGAAATTTCATGACTCGCTAAATATGCCAGCACTTTGATCTCTATGTCGCTATAGCTTTTTCCGTAATCGCGCTTATAATAGATTTTCCCATCGGTCGGCGGCAATAACGTAGTCTTCCCGTCAGTTATCTTTTTCTCTTGATTGTTTTGGCAGGCAAAATACAGTGCCACTAGCGGATTTTCCGTCACGTCCAACAGTCTTGTTGGCAACCCGTAGTGCTGCAATTTTGCGAGTTTTTCAAAATCTGTTGTCAATTTTCGAAAGTCATCAGGATTCCGTGTATAAGCTGCGTTTATCAATTCTGCTTCATGTGGCAGCATCCCACCACGGAACACTCCCGGCATGACATTCCATTCGTTGCTGGCCTGTCCACGGAAGAAATAGTGTTTTGTGCTTACTTCTGCGCCTTCTTCTTTCTTTATTGTTTCCTTTATATCAGAAATGTAGGTCAGGTAGCTATTAAGGTTTGTAACAACGCATTCCTTCGGATTTCTTGTCTTAGCATTATCAAAATCTTCCATATTATCCCTTCATTTCTTTTATAAACGATAATTTAGCAGCTTAGAGCTGAACGGAAGAGACGTCAATCTCACCAGACATTAGCTTGGGCAACAGGAAATCCCGTAGTGTTGAAAGCCGCAAGTTTTCGATGCTATTGTTAAGTATCTCCTGAAACATTGGCTCTGCAACACAGAGAAACGCTTTAGCATCATCATCAGATAGCTTCATGATTTGCTCTGAATCAAAATCTCTAGTGGTAATCGCATCAAATACAGCTCCACTTGCTTTATGCTTAAGTCTATCAACAGCTTTGAGGGTGTAAAAATAGACAAGAAGTTGATGTGTTTCCTTACCGACAAGTGCATAACAGGATTGATTCATAGCCATCGGAACTCCGGACAGACCAACTTTGCCAACAGTACCTCTTGCCGTAACGAAAACTGTATTCACAGGATATAGTCGGCTATTGCAATGTGAAAGTCCCTCTTCTGTAATAGTCTTTTCTGTGATAAATGTATATGGTGTGCCAACATCTTTTGGAGTAAAGAAAGCAATATTACCGTTCCAATACGCAGTTTCGCCTGTTTTGGGGGTTCCACCGCCGAGTATTTGTATTAAATCAGTGTATCTAACCTCAGTATTTGATCGATTATAGAGGCTTGAGAACAATGCGGCGGCTTGCTGCTCTAAATTATCGTTTATCCTTTCACTAATGTGTATTTTCTTTTCAATGGAAGTAAGCAATGATGCAATCTTTTTTTGTTTGTCAATAGATGGAAGATTGATTTCGACATCACAGATGCGTGACGGAGAGGTATGCTTTACAGTCGATCCAGATGCCGTTGCCACTATCTTTTTTTGATATTGTGGTGTTCTCATAAACCAGTATAGATAGTCTTTATCAGCATTTGGATTGAATACATCGACAAGCCCAATACGTTGATTATGCAAATATATTCTGTTAGAGTTTGGAACACGTGCACTGTATCCAAGCGTATCTCCCTGCTTGCTTAAATCTGTCATTGTGACGATGAGATCATCCGCGTGCAGGACATAATCCTTTGGATAATCGCCTGAAAAAAACTTGCATTTCTTTTCCTTAAATCCTCCGCCGATTTCAAAATTGCCAGGCGTGACAAGAACTATTTCATTATCTTCAGCTGTAATGTAGTCACCTTTGAAGGCAAATCCGTGTTTAATACGCATGAAATCTCCAAGCTTAGCCATTATTTTACCATCCTATCCGATGTATTTCCTATGTGCCAATTTCACATTCTGTTGTTTTACCATTGCGTAGTGCATCGTTGTGTCGATTTTTTGATGTCCTAAAAGCTGTTGCACCTGTTCAATCGGCATTCCCTTGTCAATTGCTGATGTTGCCAATGTACGCCGGAACTTGTGCGGGTGCACCTTATTTAGCTTCAATCGCCGTCCCAATTCACGGAGCATCGTTTCCACGCCACCGATCATCAATCGCTCGTGCGGCTCTTTCAGCGTCACAAAGAGTGCTGGATTGCTATCATTCCGTTCATCCAGATAATTCTGCAAGTGAATTTTTGTCCTTGCATCGAAGTAAACCAACCGTTCCTTGTTGCCTTTGCCAAAGACCACGCATTCACGCTCATTAAAATTGATATCCTCACGGTTAAGTGTCACCATCTCACCAACACGCATTCCCGACGATGCTAGCAGGTCAATGATTGCCAAATCCCGCACCGTCGAGCAGTGATCACGCATCAGTTCCAGTGCTTCATCCGTGTATGTTTCCTTGATAATTTTTGCTGTTTTCACCTTGTGAATCCTTCGGACAGGGCTTTTCACAATGAAGTCCTCATCTTCCAGCCATGAGAAAAAACTGGAAAGGATGCGCCGGATATTATCAATCGTCACCTTACTTGAGCGCCGCTGCGTCTGATAGTCGGTCAGATACTTTCGCAAATCATCCGTTGTGATTTGCTGCGGCAGTTTTCCGACACCATTCAGCATTGCTTCGATGGTTTTAGAATAGTATGTCAGCGTTTTTTCCGAGCATCCCTCGATTCGTTTTGCGGTGATAAACGCTTTTACTGCGTTCTGTTCTTCAGCTTTTGGCAGTTCTTCGCCCTTTTCAAAAATCATCCCCTGAAACGATGTTTCCAGCACCATTTTCAGCTGTAAAAGCTGTTCATTATTGAGATACGGCAGCATTTTTCGCTGTATCTCGTTGATAATCTGATTTTTCATCGCCGTATCTCCTTATTACGATTTCAGAGAACGACGGCAGTGGCAGTTTCTCCATAAAATCTCCCGCCACTGGTGAGAGTTATTGAAATTCTGGTAAACGATAATTTACTTCGGCAGGCACAGGCTCTTTATAAGAATCGTTTTATTGATTTGAAACCCTTCAATGGCGAGATGCCTCCAGATTGGCAACTTGGCACGGTTTCGGAAATCATAGAACTACACGATTCCAAACGCATACCCCTTTCAAGCCGTGAACGTGCCAATCTCACAAAGATTTATCCGTACTACGGTGCCACCTCAGTAATGGACTATGTGGATAGGTATCTTTTTGACGGAATCTATCTACTCCTTGGTGAAGACGGTACTGTTGTAGACGACAAGGGCTTTCCGATTTTGCAGTATGTAGAAGGAAAGTTCTGGGTGAACAATCATGCCCACATTATCACGGGTAAGAATGGCTTTACTGTCGAAACGCTTTATTTGCTGTTCAGCTTAACCAATGTCCGGTCAATTGTTACTGGAGCCGTTCAGCCCAAAATTAGCCAAGCCAATCTGAACAACGTGTCCGTTGTCATACCATCGAAAGCGGAATTGAGTACCTTCAACTCAATCGTACAACCAATTTTTTCACAGATTCGCAATCTTCGTGCTGAAAGCGATAGACTTACCTCCACTCGTGATATCCTGTTACCTCGGCTAATGTCCGGCGAGATTGATGTTTCTGCCGTCCATCTCTAAGCCGCTAAATTATCGTTTATCTTTATACTACATTGTATTTTATCGTCTAGTGTCCTTAGAATTGCAACAATTTTGTTCATTTCTTCTTCGTCAGGTACCGGCACCGGCATTTCTCGTAGTGTGGCCAGCGGCACATAAAGCTGTGTTGTTCCTCTCAAATGCGCCTTTATAAACTCCATCGCCTGCGGTGATTTCAAATAATAGTACATCCAATATGCCTTGTTGCAATTCCCTCCAAACTTAAAAATTCCAACATTTTTACACGCATAATCAACAACCGGATTTTTTTCCAAATAAACATTTCCTATTGTTCCTATCATGCTGTACAAAATATCCCACTGTTCGACTGAACTTCTAGCTATTACCTTTTCGTAGTCCTCGCTACTAATCCAATTTGCCGATTCGAAATCAAGATAGTACCCCTTTAAATGCTTCGATGTTATCAGTTTTCTCCCCGCAGCTTGTGGCTTTGGAGAATCATGCGTTCCGTCCGTTACAAGAGAGCAAAACTCATCTGCACGGATAGTTTTCCATTCAGATTTCATATCCAATCGCCCCCAGCTTCTCCTTGATTTCTGCTTCCAGCTTGTGCGACTGCTTGAACAAATCCGAAAGTTCAGAAGTCAGTCGAGCCATTTTTTCTTCAAAAGGTTCATCATCATCTTCCTGTTCCTCAACGCCAACATAACGACCCGGTGTTAAAATATAATCTTGCTCCGCAATTTTCTCTGTATCAACAACTGCACAAAAACCTTTTACATCTTCCAGTGTGCCATTAACATGGGCATTATAGGTATCGGCAATTTTTTTAATATCCTCATAGGTCAGTTCACGCAGCTTGCGGCTCACCATATCGCCCATCTTCCGGGCATCAATAAACAGCGTTTTACCGGCTTGTTTCTTGCGTTTAGAGATAAACCAGAGCGAAACCGGAATCTGGGTCGTATAGAAAAGCTGTGTCGGCATGGCAATGATACAGTCCACAAGGTCAGCATTCACAATATTCTTGCGAATGTCACCTTCACCGCCAGACTGAGAAGAGAGCGAACCGTTTGCAAGCACCATACCCATGCGGCCACCCGGTGCAAGATGATAAATCATGTGCTGAAGCCATGCAAAGTTCGCGTTGCTTGCAGGCGGCATACCATACTGCCAGCGTACATCATCTTTGAGCTGCTCTGCGCCCCAGTTCGACAGGTTGAAAGGTGGATTCGCCATGATATAGTCTGCCCGCATGGTCGGGTGCTGGTCGTCAAGGAATGTATCCGCCGCATACTTTCCAAGGTCGGGTTCAATGCCACGAATGGCAAGGTTCATCTGCGCCAGTTTCCATGTGGTCGGGTTGGAATCCTGTCCATAAATCGAGATATCGTTGATATTTCCACTATGGTTCTCTACAAATTTTGCAGACTGAACAAACATACCGCCGCTGCCGCAGCAAGGGTCATACACTCGTCCCTTAAACGGTTGTAGCACTTCCACCAGCGTCCGCACAACACAGGACGGCGTAAAGAACTCGCCTCCGCGCTTTCCTTCCTGCTCTGCAAACATCGACAGACAGTATTCATAAGTGCGTCCCAGAATGTCCTTTTCGCTGCCGTGTTCAATCATTTTGATGTTCGTAAACAGGTCAACGACTTCGCCCAACCGCCGTTTATCCAGTTCCTGGCGTGCGAAATTTTTCGGCAGGATATCCTTCAGGCGCACGTTTTCTTTTTCGATAGCGCGCATTGCATCGTCAATTACCTGACCGATTTCCGGGTCATGTGCCTTTGCAGAAACATCGCTCCAACGCGCACCAGCAGGCACAAAGAAGATTCCCTCCGATGTGTACTCGTCACGATCTTCCTCAAAGCCATCACCGTCTGCAACCAGCTGATTGTACTTATCTTCAAAACGATCCGAAATATATTTCAGGAAAATAAGACCAAGGACGACACCCTTATACTCTGAAGCATCCATATTGCCCCGAAGCACGCAGGCAGCATTCCAAATCTGCTTTTCGAATCCAATGTCGGCGGTGTTTTTCTCTGCCATGGTTCAATACCTCCGTTTTAGCTCAACAAATTCTGCTTTGAGTATAGCACAGATGTGCTGATTTTCCAATTTGTGCACACAAATTCTTTGTAAGATGCTTCAATTTCCGGTAGATAAGTCCTACTATCACAACTTTATCGCAATAAATTTCACAAAACTATCTTGACGCACCCTGCAAACCATGATATTCTCTGTCACAAATCCCACCGATTTTGTGGATTGGTTTGAAACCATCCACAAGATGTGGTCGTGTTCATTTTGAA
>OKUW01000573.1_pt1 | contig 13799 bp, 4 predicted proteins | sample 1606771 | NCBI WGS metagenome assembly OKUW01 (sample SAMEA3882553, study PRJEB24775) | human gut metagenome | biome: human-associated habitat; feature: intestine environment; material: feces | place: Netherlands | collected 2009/2010 | reverse complement strand
TTAAGTTTTACTCCTCTCCCTATTTTTTTTTTACATAAAATAAAAGGGAGTAACATTTCTGTTACCCCCTAATAAAAAATTTCACCCTACTGATTAAAAGGCTATACACTTAACAGCTTGGTCTCTTTCCTCTTGAGATATTTTATTCCATTGTTCTTCAGTCCATCCTTTTTTAACTAATGCTTTCCATTGCTCCTTAGGCAAATCAGAAAATTTATGAGGACCATAATCAACATTAGTTTTATCCTGTCCTGCTATATACCTAATTCTCATTGGGTCAAATAGTACATAAATATCTCCATACATCATATTATCATACATATTCTTAAATATAACAGAATCATACCCATTATCTAAAGCATATTGTATATGCTTTTGCATATCATTATGCTTATTATCTTGGTTGTATTCTCCTTTAGTCACATCTTCTACTATGTATGAGTTACCTAATTGCACGTCATACTGATTTTGGTATTTTCTATTTGATAAGAAAGATTGGGATTCTGGTGCTCTATCAGCAAAAAATATTGCTCTTGAAGAGCCTCCATGTTTTGCAAAGTACCCATCATTCATTTCTTTTTCAAATCTATATATTACACTATCTGATGTGTGCCATAGTCTTTTACCTGATAACTTACCTTCTGTACTTAGTAATATTGGTTCAGTGATATATTTTCCTTCATTAATCATTCTATAATAATTAATAAGTGAAGGTTTTAAGTATTTCCAATTAGTTACTTTTGCAAATAACTCCTTAAAGAAGTCAAGTATTTTTCTACCTATTCCTCTATTTTCCCTATTCATTACATACTCTCTAAACCCTTCAGCCATATCCTCTTCAAGGTCTAAGTCAGATTTATCTCCATACATTTTTCTAGCCTCAGCCAATAATGCTTGTTTCTCATTACTGTCTAGAAGAAGATTAAATACAGCATGGAATGCTTCATGGTATGTAGTACCCTCAGCAGCTATGTCAGATAATGTAATTACACCTTTGTCAAACTGACCCCAAGCTAAAGGACCATTACCTGCAACCTTGATAAGACCTTTTACTACCTTAACTCTATCACCTTCACTTAACTGAGGAAGTACTCTTCTTAACCAATTAAGTTCCTTTTCCTGATTCCATACTGTAGCTTCTGTGTCATCTACTCTTCTTAAAGTAAATTCATCCTCAAACTCTTCATCATGGTCATTTATTGCCTGTTCCTTTTGAGCAGTATAGGCAGCACCTGTCTGGGTATTACCTTGATTAATAGTTGCAGGAGTCTCTACAGTAGTAATAGGAGCAACACTTACAGTAGGTACTGCATCAGGGTCAAACAATATAGTCTTTTCTGATGCTAAGTCTTTCATTCTTTGAGGATTACCTAATAAAGCCTTTCTCATAGAATCCTCAACTTGAGATTCACTCATACCTCCTTGTACAGGGTTATTCTTTATAAGTAAGAATGTTTTACCATTAGGGAATACTGCATAGTAATTATTTGAAGCTACATGAGCTTCTTCTCCCTGTCTGCCAAATCCCTTGGTTATATTAGGAACCTTGGTTATATGGACATCTACTTCTGTAATACCTGCAATAGGAGTTAAATACCCTTTATGTAATTTGCCATCCAACTCAAAGTAACCTACTCCCTCATCAGCATTATTCATACTGTGTTCAGGTGTCAAATCTTCAATAGGGTTCTGTGTCTCTAATGAAGTCTCAAAGATAGGTAATACTGTCTGAGCTTGTGCTGGAGTAGCAGGAGTTTCTGTAGATTTATCTACTTTAACTGCACTTGCTAAAGGCACATTAACAGCAGGATTGTATGCAATAGGAATACCCCTTTCACTTTGTACTGCTGATACATTCTCCTTATCATAACTCAATACAAATGGCATTACAGCTAACTTAGTAACTGGTACACCATACTGAGATTCAAATAAGTTCTTGTAAGCAGAAAGTTGTAAAGTATAGTAATCCTTTGCACTCATCCTCTGAGTAGCAGATGGAGTAGTAAAGTAATTAACCTTATGACCATATCTGTCTGTAAAGTCATAGAAGCTGTATCTACTTGTCTTTACATCATATATCCTAAAGTTACCATCCTTATCAACAGAGAGAATATCAACCTCTCCTGCAACTCTTGTACCATCAGGATACTTTTGAAATAATACAATATTGTCAGCAAGGAATCTTTCTCCCATTTGCTCCATATTTGACTTAACCCTATTAAGAGTAGTAATCAAATCTATGAAAGCACTCTCTGACATATTGGATGGTTTCACTATCTTAGATACATCCCTTATAGTAAAGTACTGTCTGATAATACTATCTATTGCTGAGCCAGCATCAAGTGCCCTTTGTGAATTAGTACCAGACATGTCTCTTACTATATTTACAATAGTATCTCTACTCTTGGCATCAGTCTTACCTCTGTAGGCAGTCAAGTCTACCTTAAACTTGTTCTCCAAGTATTTCAGGTAATTCTCATACTGAGTAGGATTATCTACAAACTTGCTAAGATTAAGTCTTGCTAATTCAAGAGCCTTTGTCTGCTTGTCAGATTCTACCCAATTAGAGCCTAATCTGCTATGTACTCTACTATACTGATGATATTCACCATCATCTTCAAGTACATAATAAAACTCTCCATCAGTTCTTGTCTTGTCTATTCTCTTTTGGTTCTCATATATTTCACTGATAACCTCCTTAGACTTTGCAACCCTGTCCTCTTTTTCTTTCTTTCTACCTGCAATAGTATCTTTAACATCTTGTGCCTCTTGACCACTGAGATATGTCTGCTTGCTTCTATCAAGTACTTTACCATCAGGAGTAAGAACCTTGTTATCTACCATCATTGAAGAGTTAGTAGAATCCCCGAAGTTATCTTGTGCCCAAGCTAAATCAAACAATATTCTATTACTGTCAGTAACTTCTACAGTCCTGCCTTGGTCATCTCTGATAGTGTTTGTCTTTAAGTCTACATAGTATGGCTTATTTGAGAATACAGATACTATTCTTGTGCCTGCAATAGCACCCTCAGTACCACCTACAGGAGTTTCTACTTTCCTCTTAGGTTGAGGAGCTACAGAAGCTGGACTTATAGCTTGATGAAGATTACCTTCATTATCAAAGTAATCAGTTGTAAACCAGTTACTTCTTACTGAAGCCTCAGTAATATTTGAAGTAAGGATATTAGAGTTTATCAATCTGTTGTTGTATGCACCCTCATTTATTCTTCTTGTGCTGACCTGTAAAGGAAGATTGAACTTGATAAGGTGTCCAAGTATTTCATTGTATATATCCTCAGGATTCTTAGGAGTACCTAATGCACTTGTATCTCCTAAGTCTTCAAGAGCAGTTGCATCAAAGTTTATACCTCCAATCTCTGCACTCTTACTACTTGTAGAGAAATATACATCATACTTATCCTCCTTGATTTGCTCCTTTCCATTAATGATTACCTTCTCATAAGTACCATCTGGTTTTCTTACCTTCTTACTGATAACAATACCATCACCTGCCCTACTACTAAACCAAGTAACCATAATATCCTGCATATACAAGTCTTGTGCCAAGTCTTGCATAGCAGCAGATACATCATCCTGTGATGTAGCAGTTGATAACTTAGTAATGGCATTCTTTATATCTTCTCCAACAGGAGTAGAACTTACTGAACTGTCATTTAGGTTGAACTCTTCATTGTTGAAGTGCTTAACCCTTACAGCAGCAGGAGAATACTTACCAGCTCCATTAGGTATAAGCAGATATAATCTACCTTCCTTTTGGCTCATATCCACTGGCTTGATAATAAGACTATCATCAATCTTACTATTAGTGGTAAGAACACCATTCTTTATAATACCAAAGATAGGCTTTCTGTCTGTTGAGGATACATTAGGTATTTCGGATAAACTCCTTTCAGTATTACCATAAGGAACTCTACCTACCATTACCTTAGATACCTTTGTAACAGGTGTGGCAATGAACTTGCCAGTCTTATTTTGCCTGTTAGCATACTCACCTCTTATCTTCTCTTCAAGACCCTTCAAACCCTCATACCTTGAAACACTATAATCAGACTCATCCAAACTACCTACTACTTGGTTGTTTCTTTTGTCTACAATGAAGATTGTATTCTCATTATAGTCTGGGTCAATCATAAAGCCAAGTTCATCACCTGCCTTTAAGTTACCCTCATTTACATATCTGAATGCTCCTTGGTCTCTTAGATAACCATAAATGCCAGAGAAGTCTACATTCTTTTCTCTCTCACTTACTACAATATCAAATGGTCTAAAGTCTCCTTCCTTACTTGCCTCTATGTGTAGTTCAGGTATAGCAGGTCTATAGAATTGATTAAGAGTATCTCTACTTGGTCTTTGTGGAGTTTCTACCTTTTCATTGGCTTTCTTATTCTCCTCATTAACCATCTCAGCAGTTATATTACCTACAGGTAATTCTGTTGTAGGTAAGTCCTCACTACTTGTTACAGTAGGGGTAGTAGATGTACCACTATCTCCTGTAGTATCTCTTCTATCATCACCTCTTACAGTCCCCTCTCTTTTCTCTACAGGCTTCTTATATTCAGGTGAGAATCTATCCTTGAATCTATTGTCATTATTTACCTGAGACATTGCATTCTGCAAAGCATATTGAGCCTCTTGGAATCTTGTTGCAGACAACTCAACATCACCCTCAGAATCTTCATCAAAGGCATTCTCATTATTGATATAAATTGAGTTGGGATTAGCCAACTGTTCAAGGTTTTCAGAGTTACTGAACTGGTCTTGAAGGAGCTTCATAGCATCTTGCTTAACCTGTGGTTCTGCATCTGACTCATTAAGAACTCTTCTTACCTCATTATTGTATTGTGAAGTTTCTCTGTAGTTCTTAGCCATCTCACTACCTTCATCCTCAAGTTCTTTTAGAACTCTATCCCTATTCTCTATATCATCTTGGGTATCTATGATACCCCTGAACTCTTGTAAATTCTGTGCAGCATTCAAAGATACCTTTAGGTTATCAGATTTCCTCTTGGTCTCTTGTTGTGCAGCTTGCTCATCAGCTCTTGCATGGTCTTCTACTTGCTTTTGAGGATTCTCAAGATACTCTTTCAGCTTTGCATTATATGTCTTTGAGGCATTACCTAACTTAACAATATCATTCAGCTTAGTTGTAATATCTTCTTTCTCATCTGCACTAAGTACAGTCTCATCTACCTCATTAATCTCCTTAACAAGACCATCTACAAACTTAGGATTAGTTGCCAATGTATGAGCCAATGTCTTATCATCCTGACTTCTTACAAGATTAAGAGTATTTATTGCACCTTGAATAGCTCTTACATTCTCATCTGCCTGTCTGTATCTATCAGTTAAATCAGCATGAGTTTGACCCCCAAAATCTCTTATCTGCTCATTAAATCTAAGGAATGAATCTAAGTTACCTAATACACTGCCTATTGCAGATTTTACTTCTCAAGACATGGCTGTTGCTCTCTCAGACCAATTGCCTATCTGAGACTTCATCCAAGTCAATTCTTCAAGCTGGTCATCTGATAATTGCTGACCTGTCTTAATATCAAGCTCATCTTTTATCTTCAGATAATTGTTGATAGTATTGGTCATTTCATCATGGTTCTGCTGCAACTTCTCTATCATTTCCTGCTTGCCTTCTGGGGTAGCATACATAGGATTACCATTCTTATCAACAAATGGACCTACCTTAGAACCATCTTCAAGAGTAGTTGTAGTGTTTTCCACAATAGAGGCAAGATTTTCATCTGATGTATCAAATGCTGTGTTAATTAAGGTAGTGAGGTCTTCCATTCTACCTGCATTATCAAACATGGCAATATCAGATACTAATTGAGCATGTTCTGCATTCTTAAAGTTGAACTCATCACCTTCCTCAGCGGCTCTATTCATATCATTCTGATACTTATTATGCCTGATAAGACCTTGATAGTAGTTCTTAAATTCAGGAGAGTTTATTCTGCTATTCATGTAGTTAGCAATCTCATTCTCTCTTGCTATCTTCTCATTATAGTCTCTCCATTCATTTATGGCACCACCCTCAATAGTGATTGGAGACTGAATACCACCTTGTGCATTTCTTACACTTCTAAATCTTGGCATACCTAATGCACCTGTCAAAGAACCAATAAAGAACTCTTCCCATACAGACCCATCATTTACTGTCTCATTGATTCCCTCAGCAAATGATTTAGTCCAACTTAGAGTCTCCTGTGCAGCCTCTGGGTCAGTCTTTGACTTATAGAAGTTGTTTACATCAGTAGAGTAATAATTACCTGCTATCCTACTTGCAGCACCCTGTGCCATTTCCTCAGTACCTTCAGATAATGCACCCTTTGTTATTGCAGTAGCAGCACCTAATCTTGTAGTACCAGCAGTATATTCTCCTGCCTTACCTACTATATTAGTAGCCTTTCTTGCAGTCTTGAATCCATTAGCATATAACTTGCCAAATTGGATTATATTAGATGCAGTAAGGATAGGTATATTCATAAGCAAGTCTGCATTACCCATCTTCAATCTATCCTCATTCAGTTTACCAAGTGCTGTATTGTAAGCTTCTCTTTCCCTTGCAATAGCATCTTGATATTTCACATAAGCTGGGTCTACAAACTTATTGCCTTCTACACCACTTCTTACAAGCTCCTTTCCTGCATTAGCTTCATATTCAGCCTGTATTGCATCTAACCTTTCCCTTAGACTGTCATCAAGCTGTGCTTTATGAAGCTCAAACCAATCCTTACTATTATTGAGTGCTTCAATTCTGCCCTCATTTACTGCTGAAATAGTAGCACCTACAGCAGTATTAACTATTGCTGGAGCCTTTGAAGACTTAGCAATAGCACCAATGAGTTGAGGTAGCTTAGTTACCTTCAATCCAGCAGCAGTAACACCACCACTGTAGAAAGCACCTACTGTGAAACCTAAGTTCTTGATGAACTTATCACCTAAGAAATTGGCAGTGAAGATATTTTCATACCAAGGCTGCTCTTGTTCTGCCCTTGTATAATAGTTAGGTAATGCCTGCTCAGACCATTCATTAACAGACTGCATAGCTTTAGAGAAGTCATTATCCCAAAGACCAGACCATCTACCTTCACCTATTGCAGTACCAGCTCCAAGCACTAAACCTACAGTACCATCAAGGAAAGTAGTACCTGCAAGTATAGCACCCTTAGCAAGACCTGCTCCTATTTGTGCATACCAAGGTTGGTTATTAGCTCTTATATCCCCTAACTCCTGAAACTGTGCTTCAGTTGCAGTAGGCTCATCAAACATGCTCTCACCCCAAGGTGTAGCAGTCCCTTCTAATGAAGTTGCAACCATTTGCTCACCATGTGCCCTTGCATCATATAATGAAGTAGGAGCAGTACTTGCTCCTACATTCATACTGAATGACTGAAACTCAGGACTAAGGTTAGTGTATGGCTCTTGATTTGCTTTCTGCAAATCTCTGAAAGTCATTGGACCACTCTTAGTAATATCTATATCCTTTACTTTAGTTTCTTTTGCCATATCTTAATATCCATAAGGATTAAACTCTTGTTCTTTTGTCTTATTCTGTACTCCTAATTGAGAATGGAATAAGTAGGCTTGCTGTATAGCCTGTGCATATTGTTGCTGTGCATAGGTAATTTCATCTGGAGTAGCCTGATGTACATTACCTCTTGCATCAGTATATTGTCCTGTATTAACTACTTGTTGCCATTGATTTGCAGCAGCCATTGCCCTATCTCTATTCTGCTCATTAGTTGTATTGATACCAGCAGGCATTCTGAATCTTCTCACATTGCCCTTGTCATCTTGTATCATTACAGTAGTACCATAAGGACTGAACCTTGTAGCAGTTACTTTGTATTTATCACTCTTCAAGTCTTCCATAGTGATTTCCTCACCTGTATCCTTGAATTGCTTAGACTTGCTATCATAATCTACCTCTTTAAGACTTAATCCTCTACCAGCAGTCATAATATCATCTTTCATATCACCCTGTTGGGCACTTGCAATAGGATAGTCATACTCAGTAACTCTTGTAGCATCATATCTTGCAGTTCTTGCTGCTGGAGTGTTATTTACATAGTTATTCCATAGGTTGCCTATCCTTACAGAGTTCCAACCAGCTCCTTCTTCCATTCTCATACTTCCTCCTATACTATCCAAGAACTTTTTGAATGGAGTAGGAGTAAAGGGTCTACTGGCTTGTGTCATCTGAGTTTCAGCATTCATTAGTCTTGCAGTGCCTCCTCCTGAGCCTGATGTAGTTACTCTTGGAGTAGCATTTCTTCTATACTCATTTAGACCTGCTTCTGTAAGCCTTACTCTACCTTGTGCATCAGTGTAGAAATACTTAGAGTATTTCTTTACATTATCCTTATAGGTTTGCTCATCCTTACTTAGTTCTCTACTACTGTAGATATTCAAAGGATTGATAGCTAAACTATTAAGTCTTGCTTGTTGTGCAGCTTCAGCCTTTCTCTTATCTGCTCTAATCTGCATAGCTTCTTGTTCAGCAAGTTTAGCTCTCCAATTATCAAGAGTCTGGTATTGAGTCTCACCAACTGCACTCCATAGACCTTGCTTAGCATAGTCAATAGCCCTTGCAATAGTAGCTTGGTCTCCCCAGTTCCTAACACCACTTGAATTAATAGCATCCTCAACAATTCTTGTAAGTTGAGGAGCAGCATTAGGATTATCCTGTATAGCCTGTAATACTGCCTGAGAACTGAAGCCCTTTTGCATCATAGTTTCATAGTATGAATTACCTAAGATGCTTCTCCATTTCCTTGGCTTCTCTTGCATTTCCTTAGCCAATGCAGATGCAGCACTTGCAGCCTGTGCAGTAATTAGCTTGCCTGAATATGATTCATAGGCTAATTGAGGATTCCTTATGTAGTCATCAAGACTTGTAGTTGCAGCTCTTCTACTCAACATCAATGTTGGGTCTTGAAGAAGTGCTTTTTGTTGTTCTTCTGCTTGCTTCTGTCTTGCTGTATAGGCTTGTTCAATAGGAGTTATCTCCTTACTGTACCTTGCTCTCATGTTGAGCATATCCCTTCTACTTGCAGCATTAAGTCCTTCTCTTGCTAACTGACCAGCTTGCTCTTCAAGGTCATTTGCATAGGTCTTATACATCTTGTAAGCATAAGGGTCAGTCTGTTCATTAGCCATTTCCTCCCATACACTTGCCTTAGTAGCAAGCTCTCCATACTGGTTCTCCAACTCTTGATGAGCCTGAGTAGCCATCAAGGTTGGAGCCAGCATCTCTTGATAAGAGAATGGCTTGAATTGTGAATTTATTACTAAACTATAATTAGCCATATTACTTCTTCTTAATAGTTAAATAACCACCCTTAGCTTTCTTTTTCTTAGCTTTATTGGCAGCATCTCTTACTTCTTTCTTCTCTGCTTCACTAAGACTTTCATATCCATTCTTATATGTAACATTACCCTTGCTATCAATAGAGTAGTATAGTGCAGGATTACTCATAATCATATTTCTACTATACTCTTCTCTACCAATATCTCCAAGAGAATTAAAGAAGTTAGTAAGGTTAGCACTCATACTTGCACCTCTCCTTGCATCAACAGCATCTCTTACTGCCATAGCCTGTGCAACACCACTTAGTCTTGAACTTCTTGCCTTTAATGCAGCTTCTTGATTTGCCATTGCAGCCTTGAGTCCCATCTCAGCATTAGCCATGTTAGTACCTCTATTAAAGGTCTCAACAGCTTGTCTTTGTGCCAAGTTATACTCTTCAGCCTGTCTTGCAAGGTCTCCTAATCTACCTTGAGCATTATAATCTGCTGCAAGCAAGGCTGCATTTCTTGAAGGACTTGTAGTATTCATAATAGCCCTTCTTGTAGCACCTGCCTGTGCATTAAGTTTATTCAAATAGAAGTTTCTATCAAAAGGTCTATATTGTAAATAGTTACCTATTGGAGTATATCCTACTGGAGTATAATTACCTGCTTGATTAGCTGCTTCAAGTATTGCATCAGCACTTGTATAATCTGGTTTACTGAATAAATTCTGACCTAATCCTATTGCAGCACCTACTACAGGAGCATATCTTAGCCAAGTCAGCTTGCTATTATTATTCCCTTTATCACCCTCATCAGCACCTGCCATAGATTCATTCCATAAATCTTCTGCATTAATAGGCTCTAATAGAGTACCATAGTCTTGCCAATCTCCATAATCTACACCATCTAAGGAGTTAGGCATATCACCAAGACCATCAAATAATGTACCCATTCTACCACCATGAGCATATTGTACTCCTTCTTGACCTACTTGATTCTGTTGCCTTACAGTCTCTTGGGCTTGTTGTAGTCTGGACATAGAACTTAGAAGTCCTCTCTTGCTTATTGGGTCATTAGGTCTTTCCTTAGACTCCTCTCCCAGCTTCTCTGCTATTGCAGCAAAAGAATGTCCATCATAGGATTTAGGGAGATTAAAACTCTCCAATAGACCACCATCAGCAAATAATCTGTTACTGAATACATAGTCATTGAATATAACCTCACCTTGCTCTACAAGATTTGGGTTTCCCTCAGCATCCATTCCCATAGGTACACCTTCCATTGGATTCTCCTCATGGGTTCCACCATTGCCAATTACTCTGAGACCATTATCCCACTCAGCACCATTAGTAAGTAAATCTCCTCCAAAGGCATGATGCCACTTCCTTGCATTAGCAGCAAAAGTAGCTCTCTTTCTTACAGCAGGATTACTACTTCTCTTTCCCTTTGCTATACATTCTGAAGTAACTTTACCTCCACAATACTTTGTAAACTTACCTCTATTCTCAGGCTTGATATGTATCTTACCTCCTTTAGCAAAGGTATTCAATTCTGATGATTCAAATGAGTTAGGTAATGAAGTCAGCTTGCCTTTATTTGCAGCATTAAGAGCCTTAATACCTAAGTTTTCTTTAGCTAACTTATAGCCTATTGCTCCACTTCCATATCCTCCCCATATACCAAGAGGACCACCAAAGGCAGCAAAGCTTGCCATAGCATTAAGGTCAGACTGAGTATCTGCTGCATCTGCTGCATTCTCATAAGAAGTTAATGCTCTATTTCTTGCAATATCCTGTTGCTTCTTTAGTTCCTTATATTTGTTTTTAGCCTTGTTGCTAAACCAACCATCTTTACCAATATCTGATTTAGAAAAATCTGCTCCAAAGTCCTGATTAGCCCACTGGTCCATAACTGAATCAGCACTACTGTTATCTACCATAACAGTATTTATAGCTTTGTTGCTTCCCCCAACTTCAGCAATTTTCTCTTCATTTAACTTGGAGCCAAACATCCTATTTGTAAGACCTCCAATAATACCTGAACCAGCAGATATAATGCCTCCAAGTACAGGATTAACTGCACTTACTGCACTGCCTATAGTACCTCCAATATTACTAATTGCACTACCTGCACCTGATTCAAGTCCTCCTCCAATAGCACCACCTGCAATATTACCTACTGCACTACCTATGCCACTTGCCAAGCCTCCCTTTAGCATTCCAGCAACATTACCTCCACTAAAGGTACTCTTTAAGTCAAATGCTTTTGTGCCGCCCATAGCAGCCTTGAAATCACCACCCCAAGCATAGTAATGAGGGTTGTATGTAAATGGTCTGTTAGACTTTCTTATAACTTTTCTTTTAGCCATATCATACTAATTTGTTTGCAAAGATAAACAAAGTATTTGAATTATACAAGGATATTATCCAAAAAGTAAAGGGAAGATAAGTAATAAACTTACCTTCCCCCTATTATTACTCAAAGTAATGCACAATCATATCATGTAACACAGTCTTATTTGTATTCTCTTTTTCCATTGACAGCTTGACATATAACCATGGATTTCTCATTCTGTCTCTGCCATTAGCCTTTGCTCTAGGTATATTAGCTCTCCATATTCTAAACTTCTTCTTTAAGTCAGATGGTTTTCCCAATACATTAGTAAGTCTTGAAGTACCCTCTTGATATTCATTCCATGTAGTTAGAGTATCAAATGTGGTATTAAGTAATTGACCATCCTTACTCCAAGTATCTGACCTAAATTCTAAGTTATTAAATATCTTATCTACAGTCATATCAGGGTTAGCTATTACAATAGTATAGAAAGGATGATATACCCCAAAATACATATTGTAATCTCCTTCATTATGTAACCAAGCCTTATATAATGTATCCCCTCCACTAACATTGAAAGCAATTCCTCTGTCTTGAAGGTTAGAGAAATAAGGCATTTTCTCATAGCTATAAAATGAACTAAATTGTCCTAATGGTTCAGAGAAAGCTAAACACTCTTCTTTACTAATAAAAAACACATCTCCATTTACTTTATCATAGTATGTAACAAACCCATTAAAATCTACAGGGTTCCATATACTAATATCTTTAGATGTTTTATTAATCCATGAGTGGAATCCAAATTTATCTGATATATTATTCAATTGACTATTAAATAGGAATATTCCTTTAGTAATATCATCTATAAAATAAATACCATTTGGAGTTTCACATATAGACCATTTATTAGTACATCCTACTCTATCAGTTATATATCTCTTACCATTAACTTTTCCACTATTAGCAATTTCAATAGGCACTCCTTCAGTAGAAGAAATTTGCATATTCTCATTATATAATATCTGACTTATGCCTTTATCTTGGAAAGCTAGAAGATTATTATTAAATCTTCTTAATGCCCTTACACTACCTTTATCCCCATCAAGGTCAAGAATAGAAGCAAGAGTAATATTAGTCCAAGTATCTACTAATTCTCCAGCAGTCTTAGTTTTAGTCCATGTAATTGAATTGTGGAAATTATCTAAGTTAAGCTTATTTGGGTTTATAGTTCTATAATTAAAGAAATTATTAGGTTGAGAATATACATCATTCATAAGATTGAAGTTCTCAGGAGTAATAGCAAAGTTACTTGTTTGACCTCTATTTCTGTCATATCTTCCATCAATATTAACCCTAGTCTCACACATAAAGGAAATAATATCAGTTACCTGATTTTGGTCTTCTGTAGTAAAAGGATATGTCTTTATATGGTCATATCTTTGATAGTATGTATCTCCTTCTACCCATTTTATGGTAACACTAGTTTTATTATTATCACCATCTAATAATGATATAGATTCTCCACAAGGCAGCCACATATTATTTTCAAAAGCCTCCTCAGTTTGTCCTCCAAATCTATTCTGTACATTATCATTATATAACTCTCCTAGCCATAACCAACCATATTGAATACTTCTCATTCCTGATATATCACCTGATATACCTATATCTATGATGTCTTGGGATATAGAGTTAATCTTTTTATTATCATCCCAAAATACACATTTATCTGCAAATTCTTTTCCAACATAATTCACATTCCATACATCTTCATAGTCACTATCTTTAATAGTTGGCAGTACTCTTTGAGAGCCTGATGTAGAATAATTTAAAGCAAGTACTGCATGAGGTGTAGATTTATACTTCATTCTAACTGGGTCTACACCTGTTACTTGGTCTGTAAATCTGCCATCTACTTGCATATAATTACCACTAAATAGAGCATGAGCATTTGTTTCAGCACTTTGAATACCTGAGGTCATTATAGGATAACCATCTTTTTTGTCTCCAATTCTTGATACAGTAAGTAACTTATCTACATTACCATAGTAGTTTATATCAGCAAGACCAGAGTTTTTCTGTGCAGGTATTCTAACTAAAGATACTTCATTAGAATCAAATACTGAGATTCCTGA
>OKUW01000536.1_pt1 | contig 14601 bp, 10 predicted proteins | sample 1606771 | NCBI WGS metagenome assembly OKUW01 (sample SAMEA3882553, study PRJEB24775) | human gut metagenome | biome: human-associated habitat; feature: intestine environment; material: feces | place: Netherlands | collected 2009/2010 | reverse complement strand
AACAGGCTTATGAAGATAATCTTACAGCCTATGAAAAATCAGCAGTCAGGGCGAATATATGGGGAACAGCATTTCCTCCGATATACAAGGTTATAGCACTTGGCGGAGTTATATTTATATTATATTTTGGAAGCAGGAATGTTCTGGGAACAGGCTGGAAGAGCTGGGATATTGCGGCTTTAGCTACATTTGTATCATGCTTTGCAAAGCTTTCTGAGAAGTCCTCACATGCAGCAAAGCTGTTTAATGCAGTACATAAGGCACAGGTGTCGTGGAAGAGAATTAAACCGCTTATGAAGCATGATAATTATAAATATGCGGATAACAGTGTAAAGTGTGACAAACTTGAAGTAAAAGGACTTACATTTGCTTATCCGGGAGGTCCTGATATATTCGAAGATGTAACATTTGAAGCAGAAAAAGGCAACATTATTGGCGTTACAGGTTCTGTTGCCTGTGGCAAATCAACTTTTGGAGAGGTGTTTTTATGCGAATATCCATATAAAGGAAGCATTAAGGTGGAAGGTAACGAACTTGCAGAGCTTGATGATGCGAAAAAGGCAGGGCTTGTAGCATATCTGGGACATGATCCGGAATTGTTTAACGATACAATTAGAAACAATATTCTGATGGGTGATGATGAGAATGTGGATAGGTTTCTTAAGGCAGTGTGTTTTGACGAAGAAGTAAATGAGATGGAAAACGGACAGGATACTTATGTTGGGAATACAGGCGTGAGACTGTCAGGAGGACAGGCACAAAGACTTGCACTTGCCAGAACACTCTGCCATAAGAAGCCGTTAATTATATTAGATGATCCATTTTCAGCACTTGATAAGGATACTGAAAGAAAAGTATTTGCTAATCTTAAAGAATACACTAAGGATTGTATTGTGATTCTTATTTCACACAGATTATATCTGTTCCCACAGATGGATAAGGTTATATGGATGGAGAACGGAAAAACCATAGCCGGTACACATGATGAGATTATGAATAAATGCCCACAGTATGCGGCTCTTTATAACGAACAGAGGGGAGGAGCATCTGATGAAGAATAAAAGTGTTGGCAGAGTTATATTGAACACAATAAAAGAAAAGTGGATGCTTACAGCAGGAATTGCAATTACTGTTGTTGGTGCAATCGTAATGGCACTGTTTCTTGCAAAGATTATTGATACAATTACATCAGGTACAATGCCGGCATTTTATATGATTATTATATATTTCGGATTTCTTCTTATAACAGGTATTATGGAGAGTACAAGAGAGACATTTCTTACAGTATTCGGACAAAAGATTGCACACTCATTAAGAAGTGCATTGATGGATAAATATAGCTGTCTTACAACAAGTGGTCTTACAAGCCAGGAACCGGGAACTGTTGTATCAAGATTCGTTGGAGATGCTGATACAGTTGAGAATCTTTTTACATCAGGAATTATCAGTATGTTTGCTGATGCCTGTAAGATAATAAGTATAGTTGCTGTTATATGGTTTAAGAATAAGGGACTTGCCATTGTGCTTCTCGTTATTCTTCCTTTCCTGTTCATATTCACAAGAACTATTCAGAAAAATATGCTGGAAGCACAGATTGAGAACAGAAGGGCTGTCGGAAGGGCATCAGGACACGTTCCGGAAACTCTTCATAATATAAGAACAATACATACTCTTGGCAAAGAAAATTATATGGCACAAAGATATGATGAATATATATGCGAAAGCTACGCAGCAATTGAAAAAAATAATTTTTATGATGCTGTATATTCACCGGTAATCCTTATTCTCAATGCTATTGTTGTTGCTGTGGTAATGCTTTTTTCGGCATCAGGTAACCAGACAGTGCTTACATTTTTTGGCATGTCAGCAGGTACAGCAGTTGCGGTAATTAATTATATTTCACAGATATTTGCTCCTGTTGAGAATCTTGGCATGGAGATTCAGACTATACAGTCAGCAATAGCAGGAGTACACAGAATTAATGAATTTTTTGAGCTGGATGAATTCTCAGTTAAAAAGGATTCATTCATCACAGAGGATACTGCGATGGAAGCTGACACTGATGTGCTTGTTGACTTCAACAATGTAACATTCGCTTATAATGATAAAAATGTTGTGGAGAACTTAAGCTTTAGTATTAAAAAAGGCGAGCAGGTTACTCTGTCGGGAAGAACAGGTGCAGGAAAGAGTACAATATTTAAACTCCTTCTTGGACTTTACGAGCCGGATAATGGAAGCGTATTGATTGCAGGTCAGAAGGTTACAGCTATTCCGGATAGTGAAAAGAGAAAGATATATGGATATGTTGAGCAGACTTTCCATATGGTTCCAGGAACTGTCAAAGACCAGATAACACTGTATGATGTATCAATTACTGATGAAGATGTAATTGAAGCAGCTAAGGCAGCAGGTATTCATGATGCAATTATGGAACTTGAGAACGGCTATGATACTATATGCAAGCCAGAAGATTTCTCACAGGGACAGTGGCAGTTATTGTCAATTGCAAGGGCTGCAGCAGCAAAGCCTGAACTGCTTCTGTTAGATGAGATAACAGCTAATCTGGATGCTGATACTGAGAAAAATGTGCTTGATGCATTAAACAGGGTAAGTGAGAACAGGACTGTTATATCAATATCCCACAGAACTAATGCGAGAACCGGAAGAATTATAGAAATTGCCTGATTTTGTAAGGTATTTTAACTAGCTTATTTTACAGTAAAGAAGTATAATACTCATGCATAAAATGTTCTAAAGAGGAAGCTGGTAAGAATGATGAAAAAAGCATGGTATAAATACTTAATTATTGGTTCAGTTGTTTTTCTGGCAATTGTTGCCATTATATTTGTTATTGATAAAAAAAATAAAACAAGAATAACAAATTCTGACAAAAATCTACAGGTGTCAGGTGATAATATACAGAAAGCAGATAGTAAGGCGCCGGTTATTACTCTTATTGGAAGTCCGGAAATAACTATTGAGGCTGGAACAGACTATGAGGATTCAGGATGCATGGCTGTTGATGAGGCTGATGGTGACATTTCTGAAAAAGTGACAAAAGACAAACTTGTGGATTCTGATGTTACAGGAGATGTGAAAATTATATATTCGGTTAAGAATTCAGCAGGCATAGAAGTGCATACGGAAAGAATTGTTCATGTTGTTGATACAACTGCACCGGATATTAATCTCATTGATGGAACTACATATTATATTAAAAATGGAACGCAATATTGTGAGCCTGGTTATGAGGCAGAGGATTCCTGTGACGGTAATCTGACTTCTAAGGTAAAGGTATCAGGAAATGTAGATACACAGACAGACGGCAAATATACTCTGACATATGAAGTAGAAGATGCAGCAGGTAATAAGACAAGTGTAGAAAGATGCGTAAGGGTTTATTCACCAATGCCTGATAATACAGTCAATCCGGGTAATAAAGTGGTGTATCTGACATTTGATGATGGACCGGGAAAGTACACCCAGAGACTGCTTGATGTGTTAGACAAATATAATGTCAAAGCCACATTTTTTGTCACAAATGGAAAGCCGGCATATCAGAACCTTATAGGAAAAGAGGCTGCTGATGGACATACAGTTGCAATTCATTCAGCATCACATGAATATTCAAAAATATATCAGAGTCTGGATGCATATTTCGAAGATTTTGATGAAATGAACGACATCATACAGCAGCAGACAGGAGAAAAAACAGATTTGTTAAGATTTCCGGGAGGTTCGTCTAATACAGTGAGTGCCACTTACTGTTATGGAATTATGAGCCAGCTTGTATGTGCTGTTGAAGCTAAAGGTTTAAGGTATTGTGACTGGAATGTATCAAGTGGTGATGCAGGTGAAGTAAACAGTTCTTCACAGGTCGTAAATAATGTAATTAATGGAATAAAGGCTAATAATGTATCAGTTGTCCTCCAGCACGACACAAGGGAATTCAGTGTTGATGCTGTTGAAGAAATTATACAGTGGGGACTTAGCGAGGGATATACATTTTTACCGATTACAGATACTACACCTATGTCGCATCACAAAGTTAATAATTGATGAATTTTAGATGGTAGATTTATATTGTTTTATATGATATAATTTTAATAAGTTTAAGAACGTGTAATACAAAGGGGTGTGTAAGCATATGGGAGGCTGTTATCTTGGGATGGCAGGGCATGATGTATTTAATGAAAAAGTTACGGAGATTATACACAGTAATGAACACAGAATAGTACTATTAGCACTTGACATCAGTAATTTCAAATATATCAATGATTTTTATGGCATGGATGAAGGCGATAAGGTTATGCAGGATATAGCAGACTTTTATTTTGTTAATGAGCCTTTATGCCTGGCATCTCATGGAATAGGATTCGATCAGTTCAGGGGTGCATATAAAGTAGATGGAATGACGCATGAAGATGTAGTTGATTATATTTCCAGAAAGAATGAGACATTTGAGGCAGAATTATCTGCAAGATATCCTTTAGTATACCAGCATGTATATGTGGGACTTTATTTTTATGATGATCCGGCCTTAGATGTCAGAATGGCAGTTGACAGGGCTAATCTTGCTAAAAAGTCAACTAAGGGAAGATTTGATATTCATTGTTGCATTTATTCAGAAGATAACTGCAATGAATATCTTGAACATATGGATATGTCGAATGAATTCGTGCGTGCATGTGAGGAAGACCGGATAGAAATATTTCTCCAGCCTAAGATTTCTGTATCAGAGGGAAAAGCTGTTGGTGCGGAAGCACTTGTAAGAATGAGGAACAGAGATGGTGAACTTATACCGCCAGTGAGATTTGTTCCGGTACTTGAGCATACGGGAATGATAGGAAAGCTTGATGATATTATGCTTGATAAGACATTTGTATTTCAGCGTGAATGTATTGATAAAGGCATAAAGCCGGTGCCTGTATCGGTTAATATATCAAGACAGAGGTTTACAAGTGAGGGACTGCTTAATTATGTGGTTGGACTTCAGAAAAAGTATGATATAGATTCATCGCTTGTAGAACTTGAAATATTGGAGACTACTTTTATTGATGCTCTGGATACAATGATAAATGTTATCAATGCATTAAGAGAAAAAGGATTCCGAATCAATGTTGATGATTTCGGTTCTGGATACTCATCTCTTAACCAGATTGCAAATATCCCTGCTGATATAATCAAGTTTGACAGGGTATTTGCGAGCCGGTCACTGAAGAATGATAAGGGCAGACAGGTTATTAAATCATTGATTGAAATGCTTAAAATGGTAAATTATGATCTTGTTTTTGAAGGCATAGAGACAAAGGAAGAACTTGATGCAGTTGTATCTTACGGATGTGATGTCATTCAGGGCTTTTACTTTGATAAACCGCTTTCAGCAAAGGAGTTTATAAAGAAATACTATATGGGCGGCAGGGAGGCTACCTATGGGACACAATAATATTAACGATGAAGAATTACTGGAATATATTGTTAAGGATTTTAAAAGCGGTATACAGCATGGAATTCTTGTGGCAAATCTTACATATGAGCTTGCTAAAAGAATGGAACTTAGTGAGAGCGAATGTTATGAATTAAAAATAGCAGGAATGCTTCATGATATTGGAAAACTTAAATTATCAGAATACTTATATGGCAGGAATGCAGTTGAATTATCAGTTGAAGAGATGAAATATATGAGAATGCACTCTAAAATCAGCTTTGATGTATTGAAAAATTATGATTATTCGGATAATATAATGAAAGTTGTTCTCTGGCACCATGAGTGTTACGATGGAAGTGGTTATCCGGATAATCTTAAGGGTACGGATATTCCGATTGGAGCACGCATACTTAAGGTGACAGATGAATTTGCTGCGCTGATATCCGACAGACCATACAGGAAGGCATTTGATGTTGATACGGCTGTTAATATTCTTATTGAGGAGATTAAGAATCTTGATATGAGAGTGTTTATTGAATTTCAGCGTATGATTCACGAGGAAGAAACATTTGAGATAATAAGAAATAGCAAGATAGATTTAGATAATCTTAGTCTCAAAGATATTCTGTCCTTCGCAGATTAGTAATTAATTACAGGAAAGAGGTAAAGTAAGATGGCAGAGTCAATGGTTGGCTTAGAGAGATCGCACAGATGTACAGAGGTTTCATCGGCTGATATTGGTAAGAAGGTTACTGTAATGGGTTGGGTTGCCAAGAGAAGAAATCTTGGTTCACTTATTTTTGTTGATTTAAGAGATAGAAGTGGAATTCTACAGATTCTTTTTGATGAAAATATAATTGGCAAGGAAGGCTTCGACAAGGCATATACACTTCGTAATGAATTCGTAATCGCTGTTGAGGGTGAAGTTATTAAGAGAAGCGGTGCTGTTAATGAGAATTTAAAGACAGGTGACATTGAGATTGCTGCTAAGACATTAAGAATTCTTTCAGAGTCAGAGACACCTCCATTCCCAATAGAGGAAAATATCCAGACTAAGGAAGATATCAGACTTAAGTACAGATGTCTTGATCTTAGAAGACCTGATATCCAGTCTAATATTATTATGAGAAGCAAGGTTGCAACTCTTACAAGAGCATTTCTTGCTAATGAGGGCTTCCTTGAAATAGAAACACCTATGCTTACTAAGTCAACTCCGGAGGGAGCAAGAGATTACCTTGTACCAAGCCGTATACATCCAGGTAAGTTCTATGCACTTCCACAGTCACCACAGCTTTTTAAGCAGATGCTTATGTGTTCTGGTTATGACAGATATATGCAGATAGCAAGATGCTTCAGGGATGAGGACTTAAGAGCTGACAGACAGCCAGAGTTCACACAGATAGATATGGAGTTATCATTTGTTGATGTTGATGATGTAATTGATGTCAACGAAAGACTTCTTGCTTATCTTTTCAAGGAAGTATTAGATGTAGATGTCAAGCTTCCTATCCAGCGTATGACATGGCAGGAGGCTATGGACAGATTTGGTTCTGATAAGCCAGACTTAAGATTCGGTATGGAGCTTAAGAATGTTACAGATATAGTTAAGAACTGTGGCTTCAGCGTGTTTACAGGAGCTATAGAGAATGGTGGTTCTGTACGTGGTATTAACGCTACAGGACAGGGAAGCATGCCTCGTAAGAAGATAGATGCACTTGTTGATTTCGCTAAGGGTTATGGAGCAAAGGGCCTTGCCTATATAGCTATCCATGAAGATGGTTCACTTAAGTCTTCATTCTCTAAGTTTATGACAGAGGATGAGATGAATGCACTTGTTGAGGCTATGGAAGGTAAGCCAGGAGATCTTTTACTTTTTGCAGCTGACAGAAACAAGATTGTATGGAATGTACTCGGTGCATTAAGAGTTGAGCTTGCAGGACAGATGGGACTTCTTGACAAGAGTGATTATAAGTTCCTCTGGGTAACAGAGTTCCCACAGTTTGAATGGTCAGATGAAGAAGAGAGATTCGTAGCCATGCATCATCCATTTACTATGCCTATGGATGAGGATCTTGATAAGCTTGAGTCAGACCCAGGTTCAGTACGTGCCAAGGCTTATGATATTGTACTTAACGGTACAGAAATCGGTGGTGGTTCAGTAAGAATCCATCAGGCTGATGTACAGTCAAGAATGTTTAAGGCACTTGGTCTTACAGATGAAGTCGCTAATGAGAAGTTCGGTTTCTTACTTGATGCGTTCAAGTACGGAGTACCACCACACGCTGGTCTTGCATATGGTCTTGACAGACTTGTTATGCTTATGGCTAAGAGAGATTCAATAAGGGACGTTATAGCTTTCCCTAAGGTAAAGGATGCAACATGTCTTCTTACTAACGCACCTGATGTTGTAGATGCAAAACAGCTTGAAGACTTATCTATCAGAATTACAGAGTCAGAACAGGAATAATATTTTAAGAGCATTTGAAAGTATTTAATGGATATTTTCAAATGCTTTTTTTTAACTATATTTTTAGACAATACTTTGTTAAATCTAGATAAAAATAATGGCTTTATCAGCTTTTTTTTAGCAAAAACATTGCGTTTGGATAATCATGGGTATATACTTATTTTTATAAATCTTGGCAAAACTATAACAAAAGACGGGAGAAAAATTATGACAGAGAATCAGTATATAAGGGCAAACAGGACTGTTTTATTTACAGTTATCATAGTATTTGGTTATATTGCGCTGACCCTGATGGCAGCATTAGGAGTGGGTGACGGACATAACAAAGGAAAGATTTTAATACAGTTTGTTGTGGCACTTGCGGTAATTATTGTATCAGTAGCTGCTTATATTTTAAGGAAGAAGACCAGAGTGTGTGAATTAACGATTGCGGTATCAATGGCATTTGGATATGTTGTTCTTATACTGCTTAATTCAACTGATGGTGTATGGACATATGTACTTCCTTTGATTATGGCTTCGATGGTATATCTTAATGAAAAACTAATATTGTGGGCTGATGGTGTTTCGATAGCTGCTAATGTCATAAGACTTATTATGGATTATAATATGAATAATGGAGTGGTTATGGCAAGCAGGGTTCTTGCTATATTAGTATTGGTTATTGTTACATGTATATCTCTTAGTGTAACAAAGCTGCTTAAGCAGTTTTTTGCAGAGAATATGAACAAGATAGAGGCAGCAGCAGTTATACAGAAAGAGAATAACGAGAAGATGGTTGTTGTAGCTGATAATATAACCAGACATTTCGGACAGGCTATGGATATGCTTGATGAGTTAGAAAAGAGCATAGATATAAACCACAATTCAATGAAAGATATAGCAGAAAGCACAGAAAGCACAGCAGAAGCCATACAAAGACAGGCCACTATGTGTGCAGAGATTCAAGAAAACACTGATATTGCTGAAAAAGAGATAAGCGAGATGGTTGAGGCTTCACACAGAACAGATGAGACTGTTAATGATAGTAAGGCTATAGTAGTTGAACTTAAGGAACAGGCACAGAATGTACATGATGCAAGCAATATAATCGTAGATGTGATTAACAGTCTTACAGAAAAGGTTGATGATGTACAGGGATTTATTGGTTCTATCGTAGAGATTTCAAGCCAGACTAACCTTCTTGCATTAAATGCTTCAATAGAAGCAGCAAGAGCAGGAGAAGCCGGAAAGGGCTTCGCAGTAGTAGCCGAAGAGATAAGACAGCTCTCAGAACAGACTAAGAATGCATCTTCAAGCATAACAGATATAATCAATAATCTTTATGAAGATACGAAGAAAGCTAATGAGAGTATAAAAGCGTCAGTTGAGTCAGTTAATAAGCAGAATGAACTTATTGATAATACAAGAGTGACTTTTGAGGACGTAGGAAAAACAGTTGACAATCTTATGAACAATATAGATTCTGCAGAGCAGAGCATTAACAAGATACTGGATTCAACTTCTGTTATTTCTGATAATATTTCACATTTATCAGCAACAGGAGAAGAGGTAGCAGCTGCTTCAACTGAAGGCCTAAAAGTATCTGACACAACAGTTGAAAGTATGAAGAACTGTAAGAATATATTACATAACATATATCTTCTTGCAGAGGATTTAAAGAGTTCAGTAGATAACTAAATGGATTGTAAGAGATTAAGCAGATTACAATGTATTGCAAGACTAGCAGTTGATTATTATAAGTTGTAATTAATAATATAATCAGGATGGTTTTGCAGGGTTATTAATATTTATAAGACAACAGTATGTTTATTATAAGGAGTGCAAATGACATTTTATGTCTGCATTATTTATAAAAGACAGCTGTTGTTTTTTTATGTAATAGGGAATTTCGATAGAATTTCCTATACATAAAAGGTGCTATGTGCCGATGATGCACACTTGCACGAAGATGTAGGTTGTCGCAAGCGACAGTGCTTAGTGTGAGAAGGTGCTTCATATATTTTATTTATATAGGAATATTTTATGCTTGACTTGAAGTTAACTCTAAATGCTATTATCAAAATGTAGAGTTAATAATCAGGTTTAATTAATAATTATATGAGGTGATTAATTATGAGAAGAAATAATATTAGAAAAACAGAGGCACTTATAATGGCATTTGCATTATCAGCAAGCCTGTTGTTAACAGGTTGTGGCAATAGTACTGGTAGTAAGAATACAGCTTCTAATAATGCAAGCATTGTAAGCAGTAGTAACAGCGTAGACAATAATAATGGCAGTAGTGGTAACCAAAATACTAATGGTGACAGTGTTAATGAAAATAATAGTACAACAGACGAAGCTGGAATTAATCACGATTATCCGGTAATGTTGTTCTCTTATGATAAGAATGATACTAATTATGAAGAACCAGAAGCGTTTAATTCAGAACATCTTGGCGGCAATTATGGTGAGATTGAGAAGATAGAATATTATTCTCCAACTACTAATGCTACAAGAAATGCCAATGTGTATCTTCCATATGGATATGATAAGAGTAAAAGCTATCCTGTAGTATATCTTCTTCACGGAATGAGTGGAACATATGAAGATTACAGGGTTCTTGGTGCAAGACCAACAGCACAGAATATTGTGTATGAATACAACCGCAACGATATGATATTAGTAAGCTTTACTGTATTTACGGATGTTGACGGAAAGCAGGAATCTGATTATGGATTTTCGGATTTAACTGCAAGATATGATGCCTGTGAAAATGATGTGATTAATGCTCTTATTCCATATATTAATTCGCATTATTCAACTAAGATAGGCAGGGAATACACAGGAATTGCGGGATATTCATTAGGTGGACGGGAAGCTCTTTATTTATGCTTTGCACACCCTGATATATTTGGGTATGTAGGTGCATTTGAGCCTGTTGGAGGAGTTGTTAATACAGGAAGCGGTGAAACATTATATGGCAACAGGGGATATCTTCTTCCTGAGCTTGTTAAGGAAAGCGGGGAAGCACCACTTCTTACACTTATAGTAACAGGTGATGAAGATCCATATTGCAGGGTATCATCAGAGAATTATTCAAGATATATGACAGAACATTCAATTGACCATATATTCTATTACAGACACGGCGGACACGAGGCAGGTGTATGGAATAATGGCTTATATAACTTTCTAAGGCGGATATTCTAATGAAGATTGTATTAAATAACTTAATTATTGTACAAATGTATAATTATACATTGACTTATTGCTAAATAATCTATAAAATTAATAGTTATACAGGTTGTATAACTACAACTATAGAAAATGGAGGTTGTAATATGTATTCATTTGATGAAGTATTGAACTATGATCCAGAATTAGCTAAAGCTATGGATGATGAATTAGCAAGACAGAGAAGCCATATTGAATTAATAGCTTCTGAGAACCTTGTAAGTAAAGCTGTTATGGCAGCTATGGGAAGCCCTCTTACTAACAAGTATGCAGAAGGATATCCTGGAAAGAGATATTATGGTGGCTGCGAATATGTAGATGTTGTTGAAACACTTGCAATTGAGAGAGCTAAGAAGTTATTTGGTTGTGAATATGCCAATGTTCAGCCACATTCAGGTGCACAGGCTAACCTTGCAGCATTCTTTGCTATGGTAGAACCAGGTGACACTGTTATGGGTATGAGCCTTGACTGTGGTGGACACCTTTCACATGGTTCACCAGTTAATATCTCTGGTAAATATTTTAATATAGTTCCTTATGGTGTTACAGCCGAAGGCTTTATAGATTATGATGAAGTATTAAGAATAGCTAAGGAATGTAAGCCAAAGATGATCATTGCAGGTGCATCTGCATATGCAAGAGTTATTGATTTTAAGAAGTTCAGAGAGATAGCTGACGAAGTTGGTGCTTATCTTATGGTAGATATGGCTCATATTGCTGGTCTTGTAGCAGGTGGAGAGCATCCAAGCCCTATCCCTTATGCTGATGTAGTTACAACTACAACTCATAAGACATTAAGAGGACCAAGAGGTGGTATGATCCTTTCATCAGCAGAAGCTGCTGAAAAGTTTAAGTTTAACAAGGCTGTATTCCCAGGAATCCAGGGCGGTCCACTTATGCATGTTATTGCTGGTAAGGCAGTATGCTTAAAGGAAGCACTTGATCCAAGCTTTAAGACTTATGCTAAGAACATTGTTGACAATGCACAGGCTCTTTGTACAGGACTTATGAACAGAGGCTTTGATATCGTATCTGGTGGTACAGATAATCACCTTATGCTTGTTAATCTTTTAAGCAAGAATAAGACTGGTAAGGAAGTAGAAAAGCTTCTTGATGCAGCTAATATTACATGTAACAAGAACACTATCCCTAACGATCCAGCTTCACCATTCGTAACAAGTGGTATCAGACTTGGTACAGCAGCAGTTACAACAAGAGGCTTCAACACAGCAGATATGGATGTAGTAGCAGAAGCTATTGCTTTACTTGTTGATGATGTTGATGCTAATCAGGCTAAGGCTATGGCTATGGTTAAGGAACTTACAGACAAGTATCCTCTTTATGAATAATGCTGGAATATATAAGAAATGAACTTCTGGGGATGACTGATAAAGGAGAATATGCAGCATTTACATCCTCACTTATTCCTGGCTGCGATAATATAATAGGAATAAGACAGCCGGTATTAAAGCAATATGCAAAACAGCTTATAAAAGAGAATAAGGATTTCCGGCAGCTGCTTAGTGAACCGGATATTTATCAGGAAGAAACGCTGCTTAGAAGCTACATAATAGGAATGGGAACAGCGAAGGAGAAAGACTTTAAGAAGGCTTTAAAAGACTTCAATGCATTCGTTCCTCTTGTGAACAACTGGGCTGTAAATGACAGCTTTTGTGTAGAATTCAGGGTTATGGATATGTTTCGGGACGAGTTTCTGCCATACATAAAGGAATGTATAGAATCGCGTGATGAATACAGGGCAAGAGTAGGTCTTATAATGCTGTTGGACCACTACTTAAAGGTCGATATGCATGGTATGAAAAGACCGAGAATGAAAAAGGTTACTGTTAAAGATATAGAAAGCACAGATGAAAGAAATTGTGATAATGGTTTATATCTTGACGATATATTTTCACTCGTAAACAGGGATTTTTCAACCTATGGATATTATACACAGATGGCAGCAGGCTGGCTTCTTGCAGAATGTTTTGTTACATTTCCAAAAAGAACGTGGGAATATCTTACAGATACCGACTGCTTAAAGTTAGATAAGCTGTCATATCAGAAGGCGGTACGCAAGATATGTGAATCGCTCACGCCGGATAAAGAAGTTAAATTAAAAGTTAAAAAGGATCTGAAGCAGATGTAATAATCTGTTTCAGGTCTTTTTTTATTGTCTTATATTATTTTAGTATATTTTAATAATTTGAATATCAAAATAACCTTGACAAACACATAAGTCTTGTAGTATAAAAATAATGTTTGAAAATCAAAGTAAGATAATCAAACAGTTAGTAAGTCAAATAAATAAGGACAAAAAAGTATGATAAGAACAAGAATCATAGGAACAGGAAGCTATGTTCCACCAGATATATTGACTAACGATAATCTGTCAGAAATGGTAGATACGAGTGACGAGTGGATAAAGACAAGAACTGGTATATGTAACAGACATATAGCAAAAGATATGGATAATGCTGATATGGCATACAACGCTGCAAGGAATGCAGTGGAGGATGCACATATTGAAGCTTCTAACATAGGTCTTATTATAGTTGCAACGTCAACTCCTGATTATGCTTTTCCTAATCAGGCATCACTTGTACAGGCAAAGCTTAAAGCAGTAAATGCTATGTGTTTTGATGTAAGTGCAGCATGTTCAGGTTTTATTACAGCCCTGGATATTGCAGCTTCAATGTTAAAGGCAGGTTCGTATAAATATGCACTTGTTATTGGTTCAGAAAAAATGTCAGAAATGGTTAACTGGAAAGACAGAAGTGTGTGTGTGCTTTTCGGAGATGGTGCTGGCGCAGTGGTTCTTAAAGCAGTTGACAACAACACGGAAGATGACACTGGTGTATCTGTTGGTCATGAAAGAGGGATTATTGACAGCAATATCTACAATGATGGAACAGGTGCATCTGTTTTAACAGGTGGCAGAAGATTTTCTGATTCATGCAGTACAGATATATTTATACATATGGATGGACAGGAAGTATTTAAATTCGCCGTAAAGAGTGTTCCTACAGCCATAGAAACACTTTTACATAATAATAATATGGATGTTAATGATGTTGATAAGTTCATACTGCATCAGGCTAATGTACGTATTATAGAGAGCGTAGCGAAAAGGCTTAAGGCTGATAAAGATAAGTTTCCAGTCAATCTGAATGAATATGGAAATACATCATCAGCAAGCATTCCGATTCTGCTTGATGAGTTAAACAGAAATGGAAGCTTAAAACAGGGAGAAAAGCTTGTACTTGCCGGCTTTGGTGCAGGGTTAAGCTGGGGAAGCATTCTGCTTGTATGGTAGCATGGTTAAAGATGTTAAGCTTATTAAGATTATTACATATACTGTCTGCTTGAAGCTATTAAGCAGCAGGATAAGCGGCATTTTAACATATATAAAGATGTTTATGGCAGAAGAGTTTGCCACAGACACCAATTAAAATAATAAAAATAATATTGATATAAATAACTATTT
>OKUW01000534.1_pt1 | contig 14634 bp, 9 predicted proteins | sample 1606771 | NCBI WGS metagenome assembly OKUW01 (sample SAMEA3882553, study PRJEB24775) | human gut metagenome | biome: human-associated habitat; feature: intestine environment; material: feces | place: Netherlands | collected 2009/2010 | reverse complement strand
AAAGTGTATCACTGGTCACTTCATCCTCGATAGTTACACCAAGCTTATTTCCAAATGCCATCTTTGAAACTGCTGCTGCAAGACCTTTTCCATCAAGAGCATATGCTGAAACAATTGCTCCATCCTGAATCATATCTCTTACTGCATCGTAAAGTTTCATTACCTGATCATATTTCGGAAGATCGAATTCATCCTTATCTATTGTGAAGAGGATAAGCTGATCACCCGCCTTTTTAAGTTCCGGTGTGATGATATCCTTTTCTTTTGCCACATCTACTGCAAATGATACAAGTGTAGGTGGTACATCTATATCATTAAACGTTCCTGACATTGAATCCTTTCCACCGATTGAAGGAAGTCCGAAGCCAATCTGAGCATCATATGCTCCGAGGAGTGCTGCAAACGGCTGGCTCCAGCGCTTTGGATCCTCGTTCATTCTGCGGAAGTACTCCTGATATGTCATACGGATTTTGCTGTAATCTCCGCCTGCTGCAACGATTCTTGAGATAGACTCAAGCACTGCATATATAGATCCGTGGTATGGGCTCCATGATGAAAGATATGGGTCGAAGCCGTAAGCCATCATTGTTACTGTATCACATTTACCCTTTAATACAGGAAGCTTTGCAACCATTGACTGTGTCTCTGTGAGCTGGTAACGTCCACCATATGGCATATATACACTGCCTGCTCCAATAGAGCCGTCGAACATCTCAACAAGTCCCTTCTGTGAGCATACGTTAAGGTCTTCAAGCTCTGCCTCCCAGGCACCCTTCATATCTCCTGCCTCAACCATCTTGGCTACAGCAGGTGTGCTGATTTTGTCCAGATAATTGTCACTCTCGCAAGGCATCTCAACCTCAACATCTGTCTCCTGATGAGCTCCGTTTGTATCAAGGAATGCACGAGAGATATTTACTACCTCTTTGCCTCTCCACTCAAGCACAAGTCTTGGATCCTCTGTAACTACCGCAACCTCTGTTGCCTCGAGATTTTCCTCCTTTGCGTATGCAAGGAACTGTTCAACATCAGAAGGCGCAACTACAACTGCCATACGCTCCTGTGACTCTGAGATAGCAATCTCTGTTCCGTCAAGACCTGCATATTTTTTCGGTACTTTGTCAAGCTCTATGCGAAGTCCGTCAGCAAGCTCTCCGATAGCAACAGAAACTCCGCCGGCACCGAAATCGTTACATTTCTTGATGATATGGCTGACCTCTTCTCTTCTGAAAAGTCTCTGGAGTTTACGCTCTGTAGGTGCATTACCTTTCTGAACTTCAGCTCCACAAGTCTCTATCGACTCTTCTGTGTGAACCTTAGATGAACCTGTAGCTCCGCCACATCCATCTCGTCCTGTTCTTCCACCAAGAAGAATAATGATATCTCCCGGGTCAGAATTCTCTCTCTTAACTGCACTTCTTGGAGCAGCAGCTATAACTGCACCAATCTCCATTCTCTTGGCAACATAATCAGGATGGTAGATTTCCTTAACATATCCTGTAGCAAGTCCGATCTGGTTACCATATGAGCTGTATCCGTGAGCAGCACCTGTAACAAGCTTTCTCTGTGGAAGCTTTCCATGAATTGTCTCTGATACCGGAACAGTAGGATCTGCTGCACCTGTAATTCTCATTGCCTGATATACATATGTACGTCCTGACAATGGATCTCTTATAGCACCACCAAGACAAGTTGCTGCGCCACCAAATGGCTCAATCTCTGTTGGATGGTTATGTGTCTCGTTCTTAAAGTTAACAAGCCATTCCTCTGTCTTTCCATCAATCTCAACTGGGACAACTATCGAGCAGGCATTAATCTCATCCGACTCCTCCTGGTCAGCAAGCTTTCCCTCTGCCTTTAACTTCTTCATACCCATAAGGGCTAAGTCCATAAGGCATACGAACTTATCTTTTCTGTCTTTATATATAACAGCCCTGTCAGAAAGATACTTATTGTAAGTTTCCTCCATAGGAGCTCTGTAATAACCATCCTTAAAAGTAACATCTTTTAATTCTGTTGCAAATGTTGTGTGACGGCAGTGGTCAGACCAGTATGTATCAAGTACTCTGATTTCTGTCATCGATGGATTTCTCTTTTCTTCATTCTTAAAGTAATCCTGAATGAACTTAAAATCCTTAAATGTCATGGCAAGTCCAAGTGAGTCGTATAAAGCCTTAAGCTTATCCTCCTCCATATCCTTGAACCCGTCAAATATAATAACATCCGCTGGCGTATCGAACTTAGTAACAAGAGTCTCTGGGATATTCTCATCAGCCACTCTTGAGTCAACCGGATTAATACAATGGTTCTTAATCTTATCCTTATCATCATCAGTAAGCTTACCTGAGATAATATAAGTAGTTGCTGTCTTAATTACTGGAGTTTCATTCTCGTTGAGAAACTTAACACACTGTTCTGCTGAATCAGCTCTCTGGTCAAACTGTCCGGGAAGATATTCAACAGAGAATACATAGTCATCCTCAGATGCTGTAAATTCATTTTCATAAACATCATCTACAGGTGGTTCTGAGAAAACTGTAGTAAGTGCCTTCTTGTATGTATCATCTGAAAGATTTTCGATGTCATATCTTATAAGCACCCTTACATCTGTGATATCCTTTATTCCAAGATATCCTGTGATTTCATCGTGAAGTTCCTTGGCATTAACTGCGAAAGGCTTCTTCTTTTCAACAAAAACTCTTCTTACGCCACTCATCTTAATTAATTCCTTTCTTAATCAACTGTAACCGTACAGATACATTTATTCTTTCTTAATGCAATTACTGCTACCGCTAAGTGATGTCAGAATAGTCTGAAATATCACATAACAGAATACCATAATCGCAATTATTGAAAGAATGTTTATTATTGTACCACATTAGTGGTAAATAAACAAGATGATTTACTCGTGCATACGTCTGATAATCTTGTATACAACCTCATTACTCATAACCATAGGCGCAGTATGTGCAAAGAACACTATTCCATCTGTCGGAGATATTATCTCACTCTTTACAAAACCTTCACACGGGTCTATGACCTGTCCGATAACCTCGTTGTGGACTACCGGGTCGCCCGGCTCCTTTAATCTTTTATAGAAACCTGCATCATAAGTCTTGACTGCTGATAAGTCGTACTCATTGATAACGCTGGCTATATAACCACTGTGATTATTGTACTTTACAATACCCATTCTTGTAAGAAATCTTAACACTGAAGACACAGCCTGTCTTGCCGACTTGTCATCGACAATGTCTGTGCTGTTAGTGTATATTGAAAATGCATTCGTTCCATTCATCTGCCAGTTATAGTTAAGTGTAGCTGTGTCCATGGGCTTTGGCTTTCTTATAACTACATACTGTAATCCGAAAAGATTAGCAAGACTGGCACTCTGATAGCCCGTTTCCATCATACGCACATGAGGAATAAAGTCACCCGGCATATAAAAGCTTGCAAACTGTATACCATAATTGTAACCCCTGCAGCTTTCAAATATAGCTGCCGCTATCTGCTTGGTTGTATCTCCTGCAATATCTCCCGGAAACATTCTGTTAATATCAAGATTATCTATCGGCCAGAACCTCTTTTCCACATTCATTGAAAACCTGTTAGCTGACGGTATTACAAGAATTTCGTGATTGTGTGATATAGCGCCGTGTGCCTCAAGTTCTTTAAGCACCTTTATAAGCTGTGAGCATATATATAGCTGCTGCATTTCATTGCCACGCATAGCACCGACTATACACGCCGTCTTCTCACCATTTCCAAATCTGTAGCCTTCTATCTCGAAGTTTTCCCTGTATATGCCTTTTAAACTGTATAATACTTCTTTTCTCATTACTTTCTGCCTCCATGCACTCTGGCAAGGAGTGCTCCCTTGTATACAACTGGATTTTCCCTGAGTGTGAATACAATTCCATCCATAGGCGACTCTATATGCTGTAGAATTCTTCCTTCTATCGGCTCTATTATATCTCCTATATTATCTCCCATATGTATAATACCGCAGGAATTAATAGCCGGAACAAATATACCGCTTTCCTTTGCAGTAAGGAAGTTGACCTCGCCCTCTGTAGATATAATCGGCTCTCTTACCTTTACCGGTTCATCCTCCCATATTCCAAGCTGTATCATAAGATTAAATATTCCATCAAGAAGCTGAAGACTGTATTCTTTATTAATTCTGTTTCCAACGCCCATCTCTGCGACAAGTGTTGGAACTCCCAGGTGATTAAGACTATATGCAAGTGTCGCATCTAACACTGTTATAGATGAAAATATCCATACAAAATCAGCATTAAGCATCTTTGCATATGGAAGAAGCTTATCAACATCATCATCATTCAGCCTTACCTGTGGCATCTCTCTTACGAAAATGTTGCTTGAATGTATATCAAGACAGAAATCACTGCCTATAATGTCGCTTACTATGCCGGCAGCAACACTCTCTGCCACAGCACCGTTATTATCTCCCGGGAATACCCTGTTCATATCAAGCTCAAACATTGGAATTCCCCTTGAACCTATATCTATTCCAAGGGGATTAATATCTGGATATATATCAATTATTCCTTTAAGCTTGTTAGGAGTCTTATTAATTCTTCTTATAATCTCATAGCATATATACTGCCCGTCAAGCTCGTCACCATGAGTTCCTGTAACTATAGATATTCTCGGTACACTGCCGCCTGTATAATCCTGTGGTGTAAGCCTGTTCTTTCTTACAACCATGCGCTCGTGTACCGGAAGGTCTATTGATGCTACATCTTTAATCATATATTACCTCTTAAACTTATCTTTATTGTGTCATTCTGCTGGCGCACTATCTCTATTCATAGTTCCTGATATTTATTCCTGATGTTGTCTTAACAAGTACAACGTGTGTAAATGCAGCACTTGGCACATATGTCTTATCACCCATAAACACTCTGCTGCCGGGATATATATTCTTATCAACCTTGACAACCGCCTTCTCTGACTCTCTTATAAGAGAGTACAGATATCTGCCTCGTTCTTCATACTTTGCCTTCTCAGCCTTCTTTACAATCTTTGTCTGGAATACCTTTCTGTAAAGGGTCTCATCAAACTTATCCGAACCAGACTTCTTTAATATGTCAAACTTATACATAGCCTGGTCGTAACGCTCTATTTCTGAGTCAATGTCCTTAATCTTCATAATAATCTGGGCATACTCTGAGTTTAAGCTCTTTGTGGCACCTACTCTTATAACCGTCTTTGCAAATGCATCACTGCCGCAGCCCTTGACCGTAACGCCTCTTATTCCTGTTATATCTCCACCGATAACAGAACCAAGCTTTCCTTCAAGATATATATTGCCATATGCCATAGCATTAGTATTAAGCATATAGTCACACTTAATATCTCCGTGGCTTATAATCTTTGCATTTTCAAAAAATCTTGCTGATACATTGCCTTCTGCTTCAATAAGTCCGTTCTCTCTTGCATTAACGCCATCCTTGATGATTATATCCTTGCCTGCCTTAAGTATGGCATCCTCAACATAACCGCCTATAAATATATTGCCCATGGCATGGACTGTAACACCGCTATGTACACCGCCGCTGATAGTTACATCACCATTAAAGTCAATACTTCCTGTTCCAATATCAAGGTCGCCGGAAACACTGTATACATTACTTACATTAAGGTCGTAGTTACGGTACTCTACCTTACCATCAAGCTGTGCATAATAAGTCTTTCCATCATCTGATACTGTAAAACCACGTCCTCTTAATCTTGGGCTTGGTCTTCCCGGCTTTGGCACAAGCAGCTTTCCACATACATCATATCCGAACTCACCCTTTGTCGGTTCTACATATTCTGCAAGCTTGTCATCCTGACTTACCTTCTCAAAAAGCTTTACATTAAAGTAATCAACTGAGCCATCTTCCCTTAAGGTTGGCTTGTTATCTCTCTCATAGTTCTCATCGAAGTAGAAAATGTAGTGTCCATCAGTACCATTGACTGCCTCTTTTCCTTGTGCTACAACTACTTCCTGTCCGTATATCTTCTTAACGATAACATCCCTTATCTTCGCTTCATCTATACCAGTCCGCACTCCTGCTGCTGACAGCTTATCTATTACCTCCTCATATGTGTATGCTCCATCCTGTCCTATCTCATCAAGGACAATGCTAGCTCTCATATGATTTTCAGCAACACTGACAACTACATTCTTGGTATTCAATTCCGTCTGTTTTTCATATACATTACTCACTTCTGAATCCTCCAATCATTTATAGTTACCTGTTTCCTACTCATAATGAATAACTAATTATCCTTGTATATCAGTAGTTCCGATGGGTCTATACCCTTTTCAAGCCTGATTCTTATCTGTTCCATCTGTCTGAACGTATACCTTGGGTCTGCATACACACTGACATCAACGCCGCTCTGTAGTCCAAGAAGTATCTCCTGACTCTGCAGTTCATTGAGCTGCTGTGTCTCAGGTGTTCCCTTATGTTCTGCATTAAGCCTTGCTTCCTTCATCCTTACCGCATCTATAAATGGGTCTGCGTAAGGTGTGACATCTATGCCTTCTTCAAGTCCAAGTCTTATCTGTTCCATCTGCCCCGATGAAAAACCTATCATATTATACTTTGTTATATCTATACCGGCTTCAAGTCCAAGCCTTAACTGCTTCATCTGCTCCGCTGTATATTCGTGCAGCATATACTTTGATATATCAACACACTTTATAATACCTAATCTGATTTCGTTCAACTGGCTCGCATTATAGTTGTCTTTAACAAAAAATGAGATATCTATATCATCCTTCTTAGACAGCCTTATCTGTCTTAACACCTCTCCCGGATAGCCAAGACCTGCATATCTGCTTAAGTCGAACTTGTACTTAAGTGCCATCCTTATCTCTCTCATAACAGCGTAATCATACTTTGGATTGCATATAAGCGAAAGGTCTATGTCTTCCTTTATGCCCTCCTTTATCTGCTCCATCTGCATATAATCATACTCTGCATCTGCAAAAGGTGTGACATCTATGCCTTCCTCCAGAGCATTTCTTATAACCTTCATCTGTCTTTCATTAAATTCTTCTGACGCATACTTTGATACGTCTATACCGCTCTTAATGCCAATAGTAATCTCTAATGCCTGTAAATCATTAAATCCTGCCTTTTTCCACTCTTCAACTCCAGCATTAGAATTAATTAATTCCTTTATAATGCTCTCTTCCATATTGTTTTCTCCAAACATAAATAATCTCATAATTAGCAATTCACGTTTATATTTATATTAAAATAATATCATATATCTGACAATTTAGCAATGTGTTCTGTGCTTCTGACACTTAAAATCTGCTTTTTAATTATCAATAACAGCTATTATACGACTATTGTTATCCTTCTTTATCCCAGAATTCTTTTATGCAGCCGTCCACTCCTGCTATGTCACACGGATATATAACATCCCATTCCCTTGGGTACTGCTGCTCATACTCCTTCGTTAAGAACCTGTCATCTAAAAGAAGAATAATCCCCTTGTCGCTGTCAGTTCTTATAACTCTTCCTGCCGCCTGCAGCACCTTATTCATTCCGGGATACACATAGGCATACTGATATCCGTTTCTGCCCCGTGAATCAAAGTAATCCCTTAATATATTTCTCTGCCTGCATATCATGGGTATTCCTGTTCCAACAATAGCAGCGCCAATAAGAGCCTCTCCTCTTAAGTCTATGCCTTCTGAAAATATACCTCCAAGCACGCAGAAACCGACTATATTAGTACTGTCCTTTTCCATAAAAAGCGACAGAAACTTCTCCTTGTCAGCCTCCTTCATATTAGGTGGCTGCTTTATTATATTGTATACACTGCCGCCGGATAAAGAAAATATATCCAAAACCATGTCAGATGCCATATCATTGTCAGCCAGCTCTATAATATTACTCTGGTACTTTTCTGTATACACATCATAGACAGCCTGCATATAGCTGTATGACGGAAAGAACACCATATATCTGCCATCCCGTGATGTCACAAGCTTTCGTATATAATCTGCCACCTTCGTATATTCATTTACATTTCTTCTTGTATACCTGCTGCTTACATCCCTGCCTACAATCACTCTTTTATTAGAAGTATCAAAAGGTGAGTGTGCATATACAGCATAATCTTCTGTGTTTCCCGATATCATTTCCTTAAAGTAATTAACCGGCAGAAATGTAGCCGAAAACATAACAGCAGCCTTTCCCTGACTTAGTCTTAGTGATATATTGCCTGACGGGTCAACACAGTAAAGATGCAAAAGCAGATTACCATCATCCGCTAACTCTGCATATGTCACATACTTATCATCCGCACAGTCATACATATTAAGAAAATGTCTTACCGAAAAGAAAAACTCTATTATCTCGTCACTTACTGGATTATTCTTATATTTGTCAAGGAACTTCTGCATATACGAAAAGCACTTTGACAGTGTATCCGGAAATGTCCCGCAGTCATCAACTATTATATATTCTTTATCGCACTGCCGCTTTAGTGACAATAGATACTTATTACACTTTTCAAGTGATGAGGCAAGCCTTTTATCCATATCCTTCACAGCATTTTTACACTTTAAGAAGTCCTCTTTTACAAGAACTGCACTGTACATCTGCCTTGCCCTGTCAACAAGATTATGTGCTTCATCGACAAGAAATATATAATTGCCCTTTGTACCATCTGCAAAGTATCTTTTAAGCGATGCATCCGGGTCAAACAGATAATTATAATCGCATATTATGCCATCGCACCAGTATGACACATCAAGTGACATTTCAAAAGGGCATACCTTATGCTTGACAGAATACTCAAGTATCTTTCCCCTGTCTATTACATTCTCATGTGTTATGATGTCATACACAGCATCATTTATCCTGTCAAAATGACCCTTAGCATATTCACATGACTCAGGATTGCAGTTTCTTTCGTCCATATGGCATATCTTATCCTTGGCAGTAAGTGTGACTGTCGTAAAATGCAGTCCCTTATCCCTTAATATACTGTAAGCCTCCTCTGCGACTGTCCTTGTTATCGTCTTGGAGGTAAGATAAAATATCTTGTCCGCCAGTCCTCTTCCACACGCCTGTACAGAAGGATACACCGTGGAAATAGTCTTTCCAACTCCTGTAGGCGCCTGTATATACAGCGGTCTTTCCTGCTCTATCGACTTGTATACACTCGCCACAAGCTTTTTCTGCCCTTCCCTGTACTCAAACGGAAAGCTTAACTTATGTATTGAGTCATTCCTTAACTGTCTTTCGTCAAATACATAATCCATCCACCTTTTAAAGTCATTTACAAGCTTTAAAAACCACGCACTAATCCGGTCTTTATCGTAGTTTTCCGTAAATCTTACTATTTTTTCAGTCTCAGTATTACAGTAGGTCATCTGTATATTAATCCTGTCAAGATTATGCTTGCTAAGATATATATAGCCATATACTAAAGCCTGCGCCTTATGCACATACACCGGCTCCTTAAGCTTTGTGACATCGGACTGCATAGTCTTTATCTCATCTATGATAACATCACCCTGAGGTGTCTTATTGCCATCCTCATCCTCACTGATATCAGCGATTATGCCGTCTGCCCTGCCTTCTATCTTAAGCGTGTAATCATAACCATTGGCTGAGGTAAGTGGAACTTCATGCCTTAAAAGCACCTCCGCATGATATGATGACCCCATGGAATGTTGTATCTTTCTGTGTATTCTTGCCCCTTCCTGCATAACCTTAACATCGGGAACTGACACATCCCTGTTATCTATGTCACCTGAGGTACACATAAACTCAACAAGATTTCTTACAGATATTCTGAACACATCATCAACAGCTGTATACATATGCGTTACCTTTCTTTCCGACACGCTTAACAACGCCAAGATGATTGAGTATATTAAGTCCCAGCCTTGCTGTATCTTCGCGTACTCCTGCCGCCTTTGCAAAGTCTTTTACAATGAACTCATCCTCTAACTCTATCGGCACGAACTGCATATAATCCTCTGGTCTGTCAAGCTCTACTATACGCCTCACTCCAAGAGGCACCCTGTCGTATCTGGTTGCGCCTCTTTTTTTCGTATAATTCCAGCCGTTTAACAGCTTATATTCTTCTATATCCATAAGCACCAGATGTACCGACAGATTAGGATTGTCAAGAAAGCTCTTTATCTTGTACAGCTCAAAAAATGCATCATATTCCGTATAATGCCTTGGCGACTTTCTTTTTGCACCTACTTCCCCGCTCTCCGGGTCTATCCAGCTCAACCACTTATTATATGCACATGGATATACGACCGTGACATGATATTCTTCAAGAAATACCGTAAGCTTATCACGCAGCTTATTAAGCTGTCTTGTCTGTATCTCTATTATTCCGCTGTCATTAAATATATCAGCATAGTAGCCATCTATAGCCACCTCGTGCTTATCTTCATCCGGCTCGTAATAATTCTTAAGAACAGCATGCAGTGTCTTTTCCGACAATGTGCCTATTCCCTTGTCATTATGTGCCTTTCCTATTATGCGCTCCCTTGCCTCATTAAATGCATTATAATCTATATATCCGTCTATACTTATGCCTGTATCCGCGCCCTTTTTAACCTGCTTATTGCTGCTTACACTTTTCTTCATATCACTACCATACGCTTATACTCATACTATTACATACCATTTCAGTATGCCAAACATACGTTTCATATTGTTAATAGTATACACTATGACAGTAAGAAAGACAACTTAATTGATGTTTTATTGGAATTCAGGTGACAGACTTAACCCTCATTCTCAAACATTTCTCCACTAGAATTTTCAACAATAAAATCTTTAATTTTATTCATTTTTCCTGTTTTCTTAGATATAATTAATATTTATTCAAAATAATATAAATATACATCTTCCAGATTAATATTATCTTCAACTTTTACTGCTTCATCAGGTAACTCATCTCCTACTACCCTCAATGCTAAACCATTTTTTCTTTGTCTTATATTACCTATCTTATATTTTTTCTGTTTATCACTAATCTGCTCAAGAGAACAAGTAATTTCTCCTACTTTTCCTGACATATTCTCAATCAATTCTACAGGAGTGCCTGTTGCTATAATTTGTCCATCTTTTAATAAAATAACCTTATCGGCTATACACTCTATATCACTTACTACATGTGTTGCAAAAAGAATTATCTTATTCTTTGATAATTCTGCAATATAATTTCTTATTGAAATTCTTTCTTTAGGGTCAAGTCCAGCAGTGGGTTCATCAAGTATAAGAATTCTAGGTTCTCCTAATAAAGCTTGTGCCAAAAGAACTCTCTGTTTCATACCTCCCGAAAAACCACCTATTTTCTTATATGCAACATTACTAAGGTTAACTACATCGAGAAGCTCTTCTATCTGCTGATTAACACTTTTAGTAATTGTATTTCCATTTTTATCTGATACTTTAATTTTTTTCACTTCTTTAATTTCTGCCATATATTTAAGAAATGCCATAGGCGAAAAATCTTCATAAAATCCCTGCTGTTGTGGCATATATCCAACAATTTTCCTAAAATTTTTTCCAAGCTTCAATATGTCTTTTTTTTCTTTATCCTGACTATATAAAATACTTCCACCATTAATCTTATCTCTTGAAATATTATCGGTAATAAGATTAATCATAGTACTCTTTCCTGCACCATTTGAACCTAATATTCCATATATTCCTGATGTAAATTTATAATTTATTCCTTTTAACGCTTGTACTGTTCCATAAGTTTTTTTTAAATTTATAAGCTCTAATTCCATATTTTAATTAACTCCTTTCCTTATCATTTTTATTTATAACAGCCTTATGCTGGAATACATTCATAATATATATAGTTGCGCCTATTCCAATCAAAATAATTATTCCAGTCAAAAACCAGTAAACAGTCATCGTCCTTCCGCTTTCTATCCAACATCTGAAAAATGCCATATACTTTACTATTGATATTTTATACATAAACTTAAACCCAAGCATATACAATAATTGTGGTAAAATAATTACCAGCCCTACAATAAAACAATATGAATATTTAACATATATAGATACAACTGACATTATCATTTGTATTCCCAAAAGGAACATATATTTAATCATAAAATCAATAAAAATATATACTATTATCGGTGGGTTTATTATGTAATTCTGAAACAGCATTATACTTTTCAATGGTGCTGTTATATTGGTATATGTATATACACCACAAAGCTTCTTATAATACATCCCATATGTAATACAGGCAAATAGCAGACTAAGCATACTCTGGATAAACAACTTCTTTACCAGCCATTTTCTTCTGTTCATTCCCGTAAGAGCCAGACTCTTTACCATTGATTTCTTTTCATATGCTATAAACCCGCATGAAATAACAATAGCTGCAATAACATTTATCATTGCAATAAGTTCCTGATTATTCCACTCTCTGTTTCCTATTGTTTCTGTATACTCATATGGATTAATTACAACGGCTGATATTCCCTTCTCATTCATCTGTTTAATATAATTAAAATTCTCTTTTACAGTATTAAATAAGTCCTGTCTATTAGCAAGAAGTGTTTTCGCGCCTTCAGCAGAATAATCAAAGTTATCAAGAAAATCTTCATATTCATCATTATATTCATTATAAATATCTATTAATTCCGTACCATAACTTAACCCTTCCGCTTTCTCATAATATCCTAACATATAACTCTTTTTGGCATCATATATAACCCCATAGCTTGGCTCTACATTAGCTGCAATATATGCAAGAAGCAGCAGTATCCATATTATTCCCTGTGAAATTAATATCTTATAAACTTCTTTACCGAAATTATTCGTCTTTACCATTAATCTCATAATATATGTCAGAATTAACTCTATAGCGTTTTCTACTATATTCATCTTACCAGTGAAATATTTTCTTATGCTGATATATGCACTTGCAAACAAAGCCAGTATTCCTATAAATACCGATACAATTATCGTAGTTGTTAACAAAGATACTGCAATGTTAAAACACCCCCAGTTAAAGTATTCTGCTGCTTTATTCGGAAAAAATAAATAATATACATTCAGATACTTAAATATCTGCAATATAGATTTTGCTGAAATAACCTTATATATCACCACATCAGCCACACAAATACAGCAATAAAAAAACAGACCAATATTTACATTGCCAAAGCACAATAAAATTGCCCATAAAACAAGCGATAATACAACATTTGCCAATATCGATAATAATATTATTAATCCTAAAAACTGTATTCTTGAAAGCTTACCCGAAGTAAGTATAAAATATTCATCACTTACGGCTGCAACATTCAGGTCTTTTACACCATCATATCTGTTAAGCAGCATAACCGCTGACTCTGTATACAGTGCAACATTCGTTACTACCGCCTGTATTAACAATATTATACTTCTCTTAACAAACAGAACTCCCCTTCCACTCTGACCTGTATGTACAATATGATATAATCCGTTTTTTCTTTCCGAAAAAAACATATATACTGTATATACACACGTAATTAATGTTAATAAATGAATATAATTATTCTTATATAATTTTTCTAACCACAATCCATTACTTAATTGTACATCTGCATCTATTATCTGTGATAAATCATATTGCGTTTTTAATAAGTTGTTATATTCAAAGCTGTTCTTTTTATAAGTTCCCGCTGTTGCATATAATATTGCTGTCTGTCTTTTATCCTCAATTATCCCCTTGTAATTATCTATATACTTTGCCTGCTGCATTAACTTCTCTCTTGCCTGTTTAGCAGCTGCTGTCTTGTCAGAACTGTCACTGCCATTGATTTCATATTTCTGAAAATATTCCTGCCACGCTATCGTTGCCGCTTCCGTACTCAGTTTGCTATCTGACTTAACACCTTCAGCCGTATTAAGCATTTCTATATATGCATATGTTACCTGCAGGTCATCTGTTTTATCGCTGACAAGTATCAGCATATTAAACACTAATAAACATACTAACAGACCTATATATGTTTTTCCAACAATTCTTTTAAGCTCTGCCATAACATCCCTTCTCCCCGTAATTATTTTTAAAAAGCAGGATTAAACATTTTATATTTAACCCTGCTCTGTAACTATGATAAATTCTGATATATCTGTTTTATTGATGCAGTGCCACTATTCAGATAATCCATTTTATTTATTACTCCTACGCCTGTTGTTATCACCTTTTTATACGGTTTGCTATTAAGAGATTTTAAATTCTTATATACATCTGAATCACTATTGCTGCCCATAAGAATATATCTTTCGTCAATCCCATATACACAGATTCCTGATGCATCCACAACAACAGAAGTATCCTCTGGATACTGCTCATAATATTTTTTTGCATACGCATTCGGATTTCCAATTCTACGCAATCCTTCCAACTGTATACCTTTGACCAGATTAGGTCCTTTGACATCTAATCTGGCAATCAATCTTATATTTTTCATCTTATCTCCACTTATCATGAAATACCTGTTCCCTTAACTGCCACATACCGTTTTCATATTTCCATAAGTGTGGAGAACGAAATCTGTCAGCTAAATGCATAAAATATTCTCTATCCATCCTTGGCTGTTCA
>OKUW01000488.1_pt1 | contig 15894 bp, 10 predicted proteins | sample 1606771 | NCBI WGS metagenome assembly OKUW01 (sample SAMEA3882553, study PRJEB24775) | human gut metagenome | biome: human-associated habitat; feature: intestine environment; material: feces | place: Netherlands | collected 2009/2010 | reverse complement strand
CTGCCGGTCCTTGGGTGACGGATGAAGATGTGGCTTATATTGTAGAGCAAATAAAAGGCTGTTGTATGAAGTAACTTGTAGTTTATTGTAGACAGGTTTCCACATAATTGTGGAAAAAATACTCAAAACAGGAAAATACTTTTTATACTATTTCTTACTCAAATAATTGATATATAGCTAAATATAACTTTAGTAATAGCTTTGGCATACGTCTTGCATTATATTATGTGAGAGCTAACAAGAAATGTTTAACTTAAACAATTAGAATCATGAAAAAGTTATTTTTAGCAGTAGCATTGGTAATCGGATTGGGTACTTCAGTGGCATTTGCTAACAACATGGTATCAGACGTTGAAATCGCAATGATGATCAACGAGTTTAAACCGATTGATGTAAAAGAACTCCCACAGGCCGTTCAGGATGCCATCAAAGAAAACTACTCGGAAGCCACCATCAAAGAGGCAGCCGTTGAAGTGGCTGAGGATGGAACCAAGACTTACAAGGTAACGTTGGTGGATGCATCCGGTACGGAGAATCCAGTTCTTTTCAATGAAAAAGGAGAGGTTCAGAAGTAATAGGTCTTTATTAATATCATATTAAAAGGGGAGGGGCAGAAATTTGATTTACTCATATCTGCTTCCTCCCTTTTTGCTTTTATTTACTTTTGTGTTTTTTACATCGGTAAATTGGCGATTACGTCTTTTGAACTTACGGGTAATTTATCCTCTTGCCCCATATTTACGAATACTGTGGCGCAGAGTACTGTCCATTGGTCGCCATAAGTCATGGTACTGCTGTGGTTATAACCTAAACAATGTCCATATTCATGGAACATAGCTTGCCGCGCATAGTTGTGCGGATTAGATCCCAGCGGTGTTGCGTCAAAATAGACTCCGGTGTAACAATAGTCTGCCAATCCGTAGGTGGTACCTCCTCCCAGACCACCAACACCTGATACGCGACCTAATACGAGGCCTCCATGACTGCGGATTCTCTGGCGTAATGCATCCAGGTTGATGGCATTTCCTCCGTTGTCCTTCAGTTTGCCTTCGTATTTATTCATCTCTGTGTTAAACTCTTCTGAAGAGAACATGAAAGCCATATTGGTGGCCAATGCTACCCCGTGACGACATAATAATGGATTCATGTGCCGCCAATAAGCGTGTCCGTTGTCGGCTGAATAAGCTGAGAAACGAATGAACCATCGACTGTCTATCTGCTCTATCTTCTTCATGTATGGATCTTCCGTCCGGATAACAAGCGTAACATCGTCACCGGAAAGTTCCGGTTGTGCAGGTATTACTATCTTTCTGCCGCTACTGGTGGTGAATGTTCGGTCAGAGCTTACGACGGGCAACGGGAAAGTGGCTTCCATGAAAGGATAAATCAGATCGAAATGTGCCAATTCAAGGAATTCGGTACTGATTTTATTGAATCGACATAAAATCGTCACATCATGAATAGCAACAGGTGAGAAGAATTTAACCAGTAATTGATGTTCATCCGAGATGGACACTTGCAACGGTGCGTTTACATAAAAGGAACGGTGCTTACTATTATAGAAGATGTCTCGTGGCTCGTTGACTAAAAACATTGTGTCGGTACGGAAGCGGGAGAAATCTTCTTCACGGATATAAAGCAACCCGTCCAGGCTTTCCGGGTGCCGGTAATCAATGCTGATGTGGGAGATACGACCTGCTTCGATTTTGCAGTTGCTGAAGCGGTATTTGTGTACAAACGATGTACCATCACTGCGGTTTGACTCGATCGTTACGAATCCGGAAAGTGCCTCTTTACTTGGCAATGAGTAAAATGAACGATTTTCCGTGATGTCATAAGATTCAATGCTTTCTGTACCGGAGTATTCACCATTTGCACTGAGACCGGCATATATTCCTTCGGTATCGTCAAATGTGATGTCGATTTTGCGTATAAAGCGCCACATATAATCGGACGAGACGTGCAGGTCTATATCAACTTTGCCTACGCATCTCTCCAATGTCACAATCTGCGACTCCGCAGTTTGCTCTTTGCCAATGTGTACTTCTATTTTTTTATAGAAATAAACGTCATCAAGAGGGGCTTTTGCAACCTGATTCAATAACCAGATATCTGACAATTGCTCGGGTTCGTTGATAGTCGCCTTTGATTCCGGATTCGTGGTGGCTAGGAATACAACCGTATAGTCACCGTATCCCAATCCTTCAATGGTCAGTTTGGAGAAGTCGGCCTCCAGCTTTTGATACAGCGGTTTGAGCATTTCTCCCCGATCATTGGCAATGGCATACCACATGCGGGCGATTTGTTCAGGTTCACCGTTGCGTGTCTGTATGGCAGAAGTGTCATCTTCCTGCAATCCAAGAAGAAATGTTACCTGACCGGGGGCAGGCGGCATGAGCCCGTATTCCTGCTCAAGTTCGCCTGAACAGTTGGTCAGTAGCAATGCCAGAAATAATAGTATGATTTTTGCAATCTTCATAGAATTCCTCCTTTATTTTTTTACACAACGTAAGGATGCAAATGCTTCCATCTGCAATTGTCTCTCGGCAATAGCAGTTGTTTCCTTGCCTTCAAACGGTAACCAGTAAGTCCATGCATAACCACCGGGACAGCCGTTGCGTTCGCTTGTCCATAACACGGCTCTTTTTCCGAAAGACGGATTATTGGTTGTAGACTTGTCACCTTTTCCACCTGCCAAAGGGATAATAAGGTAACGTCCGGTATCTTCAGAAGTAAATTTCACATAGTGTTGCGTTCCTGTTACACCGGTTGGAGTAGTCAGGGTTCCTTCGCCAACGTGGAGTGTAGCGGTTATTTTTTCTCCGTTTCCTGCTATATAAGTGCCGGGAATTTCCTGATTTTTGGGGAGAAGAGAGTTTAGTTCGCTGCGGGTTGGCACACGGTAACCTTCCGGACAAGGCATATGGGTATCGTTTTGCCAGGGTATGTCGGCTGTTTGATTACCCAGATTGTTTGAGGGGTTATATCCTTGCCAGGGGGTGTACATATACTTCCGTCCATACTGGAACAAACCACCGATACTGCTGACCCAGCCATTACGGTACATCTCTTCAACGGTAGCACCGTCTAAGGGATATACTTGGTCTTCCAGATCCCGGCTGCGTGCATTGAATGCCATCCAAATGCTGCCACCCATTTCAACGGTCTCGATCTGCTTGTCGCTCGGAGCCACACGAATCTCTACATAATCATAAGAGCCGCTTAGCAAAGCATTTTTTAAATGTACCAGAATTGTATAGCCCAGTCGGCCACTACCTTGTGCGGCCACTGATACATTGAATGCTGATACTATGCCTTCTGTCTCTTCAGATACCGACATCTCACTGAGATTCACGCCACTGTCAGTGCCTTCAGTGGCTGATATATCAATTCGGGTGTCGGAAACAAATGCCAGTTTCATGTCACTGACTCCTGTGGCGGGTACCTCTACTATATTATTCTCATAATCCACAGTTACGCCTTCCGGGATTTTGGATTGGGAAGCATTAAGCAGGATACGATGCTCTGTATCAGGTTTCCCGATAATTGTTTCGCCTTCTTCCCAGGGTTTGATTTCGAAGATTCCTTCTACTGTGGCACCTACGTTGAGTACTGATAGTTCGTAAACCTTATTACGCTCTATACTTGGCAATTGCATCTTGAGACTGATGGGAATTTCATTGTATGTACCACGCAGGATGATATTAACAGGACGTTTGCTTTCGAAAATGCGGAAGATTCCCTGTTGTTCTCCACCGAAAGCTGGATCAAATTTTTTTAAGTAACTTACTGTTTTATCTGATGCGGAAGCGTTTTCAATGAACGGATATGTTTCAGCCGGAGCATCCTTTACGATTATTTCTTTGATTAATGTTTTGCTGTCTGCTGTAGTATTCAGGTCTATACGGGCTACACCGCGTTTCATGCCAACGTTAATTTCCTGATTGCTGCGTGTTTGGGGAGTACTTTCCAATTCAACAATTGCAGCCATAAAGTCAGGAGCTGAATTATTGTGCAGCCCTTCGCCGATGGTCATATTGCGGAATTCTTCTTCGGTAATACCTTCTTCCTGAACCGGAAGTGTCACTCCGGTGAGGAAGTATAGCCGTGATCCACTGAGTGCGGAAATACTGGACTGGCCATTGGATTCGGGGGTTAATTGTTGCGTCTTGTACAAGTTGCCATCGCTGAACTGGAAAACTGACACATCCCGTAATTCCTCAGAAGAATCTGAACCGGAAGTCGTAATTCCTTTCACTACTAATGAATAAGTTTGTTGTTTGCCTTCTCCCTCAAACGATGCGTCATCTGAGCAGGCGCCTAAAAACAACGTTCCCAGCAAGGCGGGAACAATGATTTTTTTGTAAGAGTGATTCATGTTTTTTGTAAAATGTTATATTGAATATTGATAGTTTCTTCGGACCTTTTTCCGAAAGCGGGTGCAAAAATATATAATTTTTCAATATGAGAATTCCTTAGTACCGGATTTAAGATATTCTTCTTTTTATGAATATCATGTAGAAACATAAAAGTAGTTCGAAGTTTACAACTCGAACTGTGGGAGGGGGAGCAAATATCTATAAAGCGAATGCGGGTACCTTCACAGGCACCCGCATTTGCTTTTATGACTTATTCACTACAAAGCATTATTTTATTCTTTTGTAGCCATATGCTGGAAGTTCGTTTAGTTCTTCTTCGATGCGCAACAGTTGGTTGTACTTAGCCATGCGATCGGAGCGGCTTAACGAACCGGTCTTGATCTGCCCGCTGTTGGTTGCTACGGCGATGTCGGCAATAGTGGCGTCTTCCGTTTCACCGGAGCGGTGGGAAGTAACCGTGGTATAGCCGTGGCGGTGAGCCATTTCGATAGCATCCAGCGTTTCGCTGAGCGAGCCGATCTGGTTGACTTTAATGAGGATAGAATTGGCACAGCCCATAGCAATGCCTTTGGCAAGGAACTCTACGTTTGTTACAAACAAGTCGTCTCCTACCAGCTGGCAACGATCGCCGATACGTTCGGTCAGCTTCTTCCAGCCGTCCCAGTCGTTTTCGCTCATTCCGTCCTCAATAGAGTCAATCGGGTATTTATTAATCAAATATTCCATGTAATCAATCTGCTCATCTGCAGTACGCTTCTTGCCTTTCTCACCTTCGAAGATAGTGTAGTCGTACACTCCATTCTTATAGAATTCAGAGGATGCACAGTCCATACCGATTTTTACATCTTTACCCGGTTCGTAGCCTGCTGCTTTGATAGCTGCCATGATGGAATCCAGTGCATCTTCAGTACCGTCCAATGCAGGGGCAAAACCTCCTTCATCTCCTACGGCAGTGCTCAGACCGCGGTCGTGCAATACTTTCTTCAAGGCGTGGAATACTTCAGTACCCATGCGCAGGCCTTCACGGAAAGAAGGTGCACCTACAGGGCGGTTCATGAATTCCTGGAAAGCAATGGGAGCGTCGCTATGTGAACCACCATTGATGATATTCATCATGGGGATAGGCATAACGTAAGTATTTACTCCGCCGATATATCTGTATAAAGGTATGTCGAGGTAATTTGCAGCAGCCTTGGCTACAGCCAAAGAAACGCCCAGAATGGCATTGGCACCCAATTTTGATTTAGTAGGAGTACCGTCCAGTTCCAGCATCTTCTTGTCAATGGCACGTTGTTCCAATGCCGACCAGCCGATGAGGGCCGGAGCGATGATAGTATTTACGTTTTCTACAGCTTTCAAAGTTCCTTTGCCACCGTAGCGTTTCGGATCTTTATCGCGTAATTCCAGTGCTTCATGTTCACCGGTTGAGGCGCCTGATGGTACGGCTGCACGTCCCATAACACCACATTCCAAAACTACGTCCACTTCTACCGTGGGGTTACCGCGTGAATCGAGTATCTCGCGGGCTACAATCTTTTCAATTTTCATAATTATCTTCTTAATTTAAACAATAGTTTTCCAAGGATAATGCACTTTCAATGGCGTCGTCTGTCAGGGAGAAGTCGATCAGGCGTCTCAACTCCTTCAGTTCATCCGGATAGAGGGCGCAATAAAAGCCTTTTACCGGCATCCGGAGAAATATCTTGCGGGCGTTCTTCATGTCCTTGTTCAACTCTTGATAATATTCGCCGTCGATAGAGTTGATATATTGGCAGAAATGTTCGAATTCATCTTCCGTGAAGGTGAAGAAAAGATTGCCGAACTCTACATGGTAGGCGTGGCACTTAGTACAAAAGGAGATAAAACCGTTTGTTGTCCGCTTCAGTATTTCTTCCATAAGCTGATTTTTGTTTGCTGCAAAGGTCGCACAAATGAGGCGATGGGGCAATACCTACAAATAGTGAATATCCTTTTCGTGAATACTTATATATTGTTATTTGCGAATTATATCATATTGTCATCTATAACCTCGTATTCTCCCTCCTGCAATCTTTATTGCTTTCCTTTTGTAATCTCAAGTCTTTTTGTATCTTTGTTCCCGACCCCAAATCTATTACAAAATGAAAGTACTAACTATCCATGATCTGAAAATTATCAAGAAAAGGGCAGAAGGCACGCTCTTGCTACGCGAAGAAAGCAATGAGACGGTTGCGGCGCAATGCTGTGGGTTAGCATTGGGAACCGAGCATCTGCAAATTCTGATCTGTGGCGGTACAGGTTGCAAGGCATCCGACAGCCACATTATTGCTGAACGTCTTCAGCAAGCACTCGAGAGAAATAATATTGCCGACAAGGTGGACATTATCACTACCGGTTGTTTCGGCTTTTGTGAAAAGGGACCTATCGTAAAGATTATCCCTGATAACACTTTCTATACCCAGGTGGTTCCTGATGATGCCGACGAGATAGTCAGAGAGCATATTATCGGGGGACGGAAGATAGAACGGCTGCTCTACATCGATCCGAAGACGGAGAAGACCGTCAGTGACTCCAAGCACATGGATTTCTATCGGAAGCAGATGCGCATCGCTTTACGTAACTGTGGTTTTATCGATCCCGAAAACATTGAGGAATATATTGCACTGGATGGTTATATGGCATTGGCAGATAGTCTGCTCCATAAAAAGCCGGAGGAAGTGATTGACGTGATAAAACGTTCCGGACTTCGCGGACGTGGCGGTGGTGGTTTCCCTACCGGACTGAAGTGGGAGTTTGCCAATAAGCAGAAAGCCGACATGAAATATGTGGTGTGTAATGCCGATGAAGGGGATCCCGGTGCTTTTATGGACCGCTCCATCATGGAAGGTGATCCGCACTCCATTGTTGAGGCTATGGCAGTTTGCGGTTATTCCATTGGTTCTCCGAAAGGATTGGTTTATATCCGGGCAGAATATCCGCTGGCCATACAAAGATTGAAAATTGCTATTGCCCAGGCACGTGAATACGGGTTGCTGGGAAAGAACATATTCGGTACGGATTTCAGTTTTGATATTGAGATACGTTACGGAGCGGGAGCATTCGTATGCGGTGAGGAAACTGCGCTTATCCACTCTATGGAAGGAAAGCGCGGTGAACCTACCTTGAAACCTCCTTTTCCTGCCGAAGCCGGTTATCTGGGCAAGCCGACCAATGTGAATAATGTGGAGACGCTTGCCAATATTCCTATTATCCTGACAAAGGGAGCGGAGTGGTTCTCTTCTATCGGTACGGAACGTTCGAAAGGGACTAAAGTATTTGCCCTGGCCGGTAAGATTAACAACGTCGGCTTGATAGAAGTGCCAATGGGTACGACACTGCGTGAGGTGATTTATGAAATTGGTGGTGGTATTAAGGGAGGAAAGAAATTCAAGGCGGTGCAGACGGGCGGACCTTCGGGGGGATGCCTGACAGAAAAGCACCTGGATACACCGATTGACTTTGACAACTTGCTGGCGGAAGGATCGATGATGGGATCCGGTGGTATGATTGTAATGGATGAAGATGATTGCATGGTTTCTGTATCACGTTTCTATCTTGATTTTACGGTGGAAGAATCATGCGGAAAATGTACGCCTTGCCGTATTGGTAACAAGCGCCTGCTGGAAATGTTGAACAAGATAACCGAAGGACGAGGCACGATGAAAGATCTGGATGCACTCTCTACATTGGGAAAGGTGATAAAGGATACCGCCTTGTGCGGGTTGGGACAGACTTCACCCAATCCGGTACTGTCTACGCTCAATAACTTTTATGATGAATACGTAGAGCATGTGAGGGATAAAACCTGCCGGGCGAAGCAGTGCAAAGCATTGCTGACTTATACCATTAATCCGGAACTATGTATCGGTTGCCATCTTTGCTTTAAACATTGTCCGGCGGATGCCATTCTGGGTGATGTGCGCAAACCGCATGTCATCAATCCGGACAAGTGCATTAAGTGCGGCATGTGCATGGCACGCTGTAAATTCAAAGCAATCAATGTTGTTTAAGGGAACAAGGAAACAAGTTGACGAGGGGACAAGGAGGTTACCTCGAAGACTTGTTACCTTGTTAACTGTAACCTTGTAAACTGAAAGAAAATGGAAGAAAAACAAATAACCCTGCAAATAGACCGCCATTATATTACCGTGCCCGAAGGCTCGACTATCCTGGAAGCCGCACGGAAAATCGGTATAGATATACCTACCCTTTGCCATATTGATTTGAAGGGGACTTGCGTTAAGAATAATCCGGCTTCGTGCCGTATCTGTGTCGTGGAGGTGGAAGGACGCCGTAATCTGGCTCCTGCCTGCGCCACCCGTTGTACAGAAGGAATGGTGGTGCGTACCAGTACCTTGCGTGTGATGAATGCCCGCAAGGTGGTGGCTGAACTGATACTTTCGGATCATCCGAATGATTGCCTTACCTGTCCGAAGTGCGGCAACTGTGAGTTGCAGACTCTGGCATTACGTTTTAATATCCGGCGGATGCCTTATAATGGTGGGGAGCTTTCGCCTCGTAAGCGTGAAGTCACTTCGTCCATTGTGCGGAATATGGATAAGTGTATATTCTGCAGACGTTGCGAGAGTGTATGCAATGAAGTGCAGACTGTAGGTGCCTTGGGAGCCATTCGCCGTGGTTTCAATACTACGATTGCTCCGGCTTTCGATAAGATGATGAGCGATAGTGAATGTACTTATTGCGGACAATGTGTAGCTGTTTGTCCGGTAGGGGCATTGACGGAACGCGATCATACTAACCGCTTGTTGCTGGATCTGGAAAATCCGGATAAGGTAGTTATTGTACAGACAGCTCCGGCCGTTCGTGCGGCTCTGGGAGAAGAATTCGGACTGCCTGCCGGGACGTTAGTAACGGGAAAGATGGTGTACGCTCTTCGCGAATTGGGTTTTGATTATGTATTTGATACAGACTTTGCCGCCGACCTTACCATCATGGAAGAAGGTGCCGAGATATTGAATCGCCTGACGCGTTATATGAATGGGGATAAATCTGTTCGCCTGCCTATCCTGACTTCCTGTTGTCCGGCATGGGTGAATTTCTTTGAACATCATTTCCCCGATATGCTTGATATTCCTTCTACGGCACGCTCGCCACAGCAGATGTTCGGTAGCATTGCCAAGACATTCTGGGCGGAGAAGATGGGTATTCCGCGTGAAAAGCTGGTAGTGGTATCTATTATGCCTTGTTTGGCGAAGAAGTATGAGTGCGACCGCAATGAGTTTAAGACAGATGGCAGTCCGGACGTGGATTATTCTATTTCCACCCGTGAGCTGGCACGACTTATCAGACGTGCTAACGTAGGTTTTACGCTACTGACGGATAAGGAATTTGATCATCCGATGGGAGCTTCAACAGGTGCCGGTGTCATCTTCGGAACGACCGGTGGTGTGATGGAAGCGGCATTGCGTTCGGTTTATGAGATTTATACCGGGCGGACATTGGAGAATGTGAACTTCGAACAGGTGCGTGGTCTGGCCGGTGTGCGCCGTGCGACGATTGATCTGGATGGTTTTGAACTGAAGGTGGGTATTGCTCATGGTCTGGGTAATGCACGTCAATTGTTGGAGGATATTCGTCATGGGCGGAATGAGTATCATGTGATTGAGATTATGGCATGCCCGGGTGGCTGTATCGGTGGAGGCGGACAACCGTTGCATCATGGCAACTCGGAGGTGCTGTATGCACGTGCCAATGCACTGTATCGGGAAGATGCACAGAAGCCTTTGCGTAAATCGCACGAGAATCCATACATCAAGACTCTGTATGAGGAATATCTGGGTAAACCGCTGAGTGAGACTGCGGAGCGGTTGCTGCATACGCATTATTTCAATAAGGCGATTGATTAACTTATTAAAACGAAGAAACTATGTCAGATATCAAATTAGCCTGTGACGTTGTCGAACAAGTGCGTGCTATTTGTGACAAGCATGGCAACCAGCCAGGCGAACTAATCAATATACTTCATGAAGCGCAGCATCTGCACGGCTATCTGCCGGAAGAGATGCAGCGCCTGATTGCTGCAAAGCTGAATGTTCCGGTGTCGCGTGTGTATGGTGTGGTAACATTCTATACTTTCTTTACGATGACTCCTAAAGGTAAACATCCTATTTCGGTGTGTATGGGAACGGCGTGCTACGTACGTGGTTCGGAGAAATTGCTTGAAGAATTCAAGCGCGTGCTGGGCATCGAAGTCGGAGAAACGACACCGGACGGGAAGTTTTCACTTGATTGTCTGCGTTGCGTAGGAGCGTGCGGACTGGCACCCGTAGTGATGATTGGAGAGAAGGTGTACGGGAGGCTTCAGGCGGTGGATGTAAAGAAGGTGCTGGAGGAGTTGGAGTAGCTTCGGTTATAAGGAAGCAGTTGCCGATAGCCTAAGGAGAGAGTTCATATATCGGGCAGTATAAGCAGTTATACCACCCGATATAATTTATTATATCAGACGGTATATAAACTCTTCCCTTAGTACACGATCTTGTTCAGTATGCCGTTGAGGTGGGCAATGGCTACTCCGTAGTTTGTCATGGGTATTTGTAGTGCACGTGCCTGTTCAATGCGACTCAGTACATACTTTCTATTGAACATACAGGCGCCACAGTGGATAATCAAATTGTATGGGGATAAATCTTCTGGAAAATCATTTCCGGAGACAATATCTATCTGCAATCTTTCACCTGTTCGCTTACGCAGCAGGTGGGGGATTTTTACTCTGCCTATATCTTCTGTCAGTGGAGCATGGGTACAGGCCTCGGCTATCAATACGCGGGATTGTTCCGTTAGTCGGTCGATGGCGGATGTACTTTCTACATAATAGTGTATATCTCCCTTGTATCCGGCAAAGAGCACGGAGAAGGAAGTGAGCCGGCTTTCAGCCGGTTTTTGTTCGTATACGGTGTGGAATACTTGCGAATCTGTGATAATTAATTTGGGGGGATTGGTAAGTGCGCATAGTGTATCTTTCAGCTTATCTGTGGTACAACTCATAACCAGGCATTTCTTGTCCAGAAGTTCGCGGATTGTCTGTACTTGGGGAAGGATAAGTCGTCCTTTAGGTGCCTGAAGGTCCTGGGGCATGACTAACACTACTACATCACCTTCCGCTACGAGGCTCCCGGTGATGGTTTGTTCTCCGAAATCGGCAGGTAACTTTTCCAGAATGGCGCGGTGGATGGCTTCGATACCTGTGCCGTCTTTGGCACTGACGATGATGGGAAGCTGTCCGCAACTTGCTTTTATCTGTTCTGCCAGTTCTGTCGTATTGGGGCGTGCGTCAGCTTTGTTCAGAAGCAATATGACAGGGATGCCTCGTTCTTTCAATCGTTGAAGCCATTCCTGTTCCTGTGCGTCTCCGGTTTCACAGAGTAACAGGGCGATGTCGGTTTTTCCAATTATTTTCAAGGTGCGTTCTACGCGCATTTCTCCTAGCTCGCCTTCGTCATCGAAGCCCGGAGTGTCAATAAGAAGGCATGGACCGAGTGGATGAATTTCCATTGCTTTTGTCACAGGATCAGTAGTAGTGCCGGGAGTGGGGGAGACTATAACGGTATCTTGCCCTGTCAAGGCATTGACAAGACTGGATTTTCCACTGTTTCGCCGTCCGAAGAGGGCGATGTGTAGGCGGTTGGCATTAGGAGTCTGATTCATTAGTCTCAATATTAAGGGGTTAATAAATGGGGATTTGATCATTTTAGGCGCGGATTACGCGGATTTCACGGATTAAAGGCTGCGCTATAAAAAATCCGCGTTCATCCGCGTAATCCGTGCCTAAAATCTGAAATCTCTTTTCCCTTCCTCTATCTCATGCAGGTTTCGCAGAGCTATTTCCCGGATTTTCGGATTCGGGATGCGTTCCATCTCTTCATGAATGAGGCGGATACCTTTCTCCCGGGTTTCGGGTGAAGCGTAATCTTCCAGATATTCTTTCAGAGTCATCAAGGCATTGGGCTGACAGCAATTTGCTATCTGTCCCCGCTTGACAAGAGACATGAAACGGTCACCTGTCCGCCCTTCACGATAACAAGCCGTACAGAAACTGGGGATATGTCCCAGATCGAGCAACCAGTTTACAACTTCATCCAGTGTGCGGCGGTCGCTGATATCGAATTGGGCCGAGTTCTCCTCTTTCGTTTCCGGTACGGCATATCCGCCTACGCTGGTACGTGAGCCGCCACTGATTTGTGAAATACCTAATTCCAATACCTTACGTCGTACAGCTTCCGATTCACGGGTAGAAATGATCATTCCGGTGTAAGGCACTGCAATGCGGATTACCGCAACGAGGCGGCAGAACATTTCATCAGAAATGGCATTGGGGAAATCTTTTGTTTCAATATCATCCGCTGGGCAGATACGGGGTACACTGATTGTATGCGGTCCGACACCGAATGCCGCTTCCAGATGTTCGGCATGCATCAATAATCCTACGAAATCGTATCGATAGGTATTCAACCCGAATAATACACCTATACCTACATCGTCGATACCACCTTCCATGGCACGGTCCATAGCTTCGGTGTGATAGGAATACTTGCTTTTAGGGCCTGTGGGGTGCAGGGTCTCGTAATTCTCCTTGTGATAGGTTTCCTGGAAAAGAATGTAAGTACCGATACCTGCATCTCTCAGCCGACGATAGTTCTCTACCGTTGTAGCGGCAATATTTACGTTTACCCGCCGGATAGCACCATTCTTATGATGAATACCATAGATGGTCTGAATAGATTCCAGAATATAATCGATGGGGTTGCGTAGCGGGTCTTCGCCGGCTTCCAGTGCCAGACGTTTGTGTCCCATATCCTGCAAGGCAATCACTTCCCGGCGTATTTCTTCCTGTGATAATTTCTTGCGGGCGATAGTGCGGTTCTTTGCATGATAGGGGCAGTAAACGCATCCGTTCACACAATAATTGGAAAGGTATAGCGGGGCGAACATTACGATGCGGTTGCCATATAGTTTTTGCTTAATTTCTCGTGCCAGATGGAAGATACGTTCCGTTAGGTCGGGCTGGTCGCATTCTAACAGTAGAGCGGCTTCACGATGGGACAAACCTTTGCATGAGGCTGCCTTTTCGAGCAGACTCTCAATGAGGGCACGGTTGTCTTTATTGGTATGGGCATAGTCCAGCGTATCCAGTATCTCCTGGTGATCAATGAACTCTTCTGCCTGCTTTGAACTTACATTATACACGTTTTTTAGTGATTAGGGGTGAGTGATTAGTGATTAGTAGTCTCCTCTTTCTTTTGATATCCGGTATCCGATAACCGTCAGTTTTTCTTCTAATTGTTGTAAGCCTTCTGCAGCTTCGGCTCCCAAAGAGGCTTTGTTATCATAAAGTGAGTATTTGTTCCGTTGTTCCGGGGGAGAAAGGTTTGGCATTACTACGTTGGCTCCTGCCAGTATTCCGCGTTCTCGTCCATCCGGTGCAAGCGTTGCTAATGCTGTGGTAGAGGGTAATAACACCTTCGGATGCATTAACCGGAAGATGGAAAGAAGTTTCAGAGTCATCTCTATGCTTCCCGGCGGGCATGCTGCAAACGGGGTATCGTGGTGCGGAATAAAAGGACCGATTCCTATCATTTCAGGATGAAATTGCTCTATAAAAAGGAGATCTTCTACCAGATGATCGGTGTTCTGTCCCGGACTGCCTACCATAATACCTGTTCCTGTCTGATATCCTATTTCTTTCAGCCATGCCAAACATTGCAAGCGTTGTCTGATAGACATCTTATCGGGGTGCAGATGATGGTAATGCTCTTCATTATGCGTTTCGTGGCGAAGCAAATATCGATTGGCACCCGCCCGGAAGAAATGCTCGTAAGTCTCACGGGACTTTTCGCCTAATGATAGTGTGATGGCGCAATCCGGAAACTCACGATGTATAGCAGTAACAGTTTCAAGGATAAAATCATCTTTTACAGAGGATGTTTCACCACCTTGCAAGACGAAAGTCCGGAAACCGAGGGTATATCCTTCACGACAACATTTCAGAATATCCTCCCGTGTCAACTCATAACGGAGAACAGATTGATTTCCTTTCCGTATACCGCAATAATAGCAATTGTTACGGCAATGGTTGGTAATCTCAATCAGCCCACGAATAAATACCCGATTGCTAAACTGCTCAAGTGACACCTCCCGTGCCCGCTCCTGCAGATACTTTAAAGTATCAGCGTCTTGGCAAAGGAGTAGTGCTTTATAATCTTCAGCACTTAGGGTCCGCTCGTTATGTAATTGATCAATCAAGTTCTTCATGCTATTTATTTTTCATCCGCAGATGACACGGATCACACGGATTTTTTCTCTCCGTGCTCGTTGTATACTATAGAAACATGGCGCAGCCTTAAGAACAGCGTAATCCGTGTTATCTGCGGATGAAAAATAGTCTGTACGCCGAAAGGAAGCCTTGCTCCAGCGCTACGCTGGTTTTAATACGTCTTTTCCTGTTTAGCTAATTCTTGTACAAACTGACGTTTACCTGCGGCAATCTCATTGTGCGTACAAGGTCCGGTGATACAGCCACCTTCACATGCCATCACTTCTATAAATTGCCCCGGTGCTTTGCCTGATTTGGCATACGCCCGCAATGAACCGATGGTTTTCTTATCCAGATTAGCTACTTGGATGGCATTGATTTTGTCAGCTTCTTCTTTCAGATAGGCTTTTACAGCTCCCATTACGCCACCAGCCTGGGCAAATCCATGTGCCTCGCGCACGGATGCGAACGACATGGCATAAGGTTGCGATTGTTCCAACTGAATATTCAGTCCGTCCAATACAGATGCCACTTCTTCGAAAGTCATAACAAAATCTACAGCTTCATCACGCTGGGCCTCTTTACGTTTGGCTACACACGGGCCGATAAAAACGACTTTAGCATCCGGATGTTTCTCTTTGGCAATGCGTGCTGCATAATACATCGGTGAACCTGTGCCTGAAACATAAGGTTTCATGCCCGGAATATGTTTATTTACGAGTTCTATGTAGGAAGGGCAACAGGAAGTAGTCATAAACTTCTGTCCTTCTTCCAACTTCTCTATCAATTCATGTGCTTCGTTGCTGACCGTATCCATAGCTCCCTGAGCCACTTCGATGACATCAGTGAATCCTACAGCTTTGAGTGCGCCATATACCTGTTCAATAGTAGTCTTGAATTGTCCCAGGATAGATGGTGCCACAATGGCCACTATTTTTTCTCCTTTGCGTATCTTGTGCAGGATATCGAATACCTGTGACACTTCGAAAATTGCTCCGAACGGACAAGCGTTGAGACACTTTCCGCAATAGATACATTTGCTTTCGTCGATGTGCTCGATACCTTTCTTATCCTTGCTGATAGCTTTCACCGGACAAGCCTCTTCGCAAGGTACTGGGATATAGACGATAGCATGATAGGGACAACTCTTGTGGCAAATACCACAACTGATGCATTCATCATGGTCTATCCATGCCTGTCCGCTTTCCTTTACATGGACAGCTTTCT
>OKUW01000469.1_pt1 | contig 16301 bp, 13 predicted proteins | sample 1606771 | NCBI WGS metagenome assembly OKUW01 (sample SAMEA3882553, study PRJEB24775) | human gut metagenome | biome: human-associated habitat; feature: intestine environment; material: feces | place: Netherlands | collected 2009/2010 | reverse complement strand
CTTGGGAAATCCGGAATACTGATGATATAATCCTTTACACTCTTCATTTGCGCTCCTCCTACCTTCACGTATGCTCTATTTTGATGTTTCATAATATACGCTTTTCCGGATTGATACCGGCTCCATCTGAATCGAAACAGTTCCATTGAATTCGTTCTTCTTCATATGATACAGAATATCAATCAGTGCATGGTTTTGTAAACCCTTCAATATTTTATCACATTCTTTGTCTCCAAACCACACTTTTATGTTATCCAATAGCTCTTTTCCACGAAATACCATGCCGTTTATGCGCGTGCCATTGCCATCGACAAACGTGCAACGTGCGTATTGCCCTTCATTTCCAACCATTTTGATCGATCGGATACCCATTTTCACGATACCGAACAATGGTCTTACATTGGCAGTTCCGTATGGTTCCAGCTTTGCAAGCTCCTCATAGAGGGGCAATGTCAGCTGCTTGATGGCACAGGATTCATCCACATACAGCTTCTCGACGAGATCTGCGTCTGTCAGATTGCAATCCCGGTTTAACGCTTCGCGTAACGGTTCGAGTGCTTCGCGCGTAATCGTAAAGCCCGCCGCCATCGGGTGTCCGCCAACCTTCACAAACAACTCTTTATGTTCACAGAGCTTATCAAACATATTATACGTCTCAATCGAACGCCCGGAGCCTTTCAGTCCCTGTCCATTTTCCGCATCGGTAAAAACAAGCGTCGGACGGTAAAATGCTTCCTTCAGCTTGCTCGCGATCAGTCCCGCGATGCTCTCATGAATCCCCGGCATATACAGGACGATAACCTTATCATCCCCGATTTTCTTTTCTTTCACACCATCTTCGGTCGGAATCATGCGAATATCCTTTCGCACCCAGTCCGTTGCCGCCCGCACACCGCGGTCGGTCATCTCCTTCCGCAGTTCGTTGAGCTTCGCCATATCCTGTGCCAGGCTTTCCGCCCGCGCCGGATCATCGGTCAGCAGCAGCTCCACGCCCTCTTTCGCACTTTCCAGTCGTCCAGTCGAGTTCAGACTCGGACCAATCCGGAAGCTCAAATGATGCACCTCGATTGGCTTTCCATCAAGACCTAACGCTTTCTTCAACGCATTGATTCCAAGATTCGTACTGTTCGTAAGTCTCCGCAGTCCACGCTTGACAAAGATCCGGTTCTCATCTGTGAGCGGCATGATATCACACACCGTACCAAGCGCTAAGATATCCATATAGGCATCTTCGCCTTCCCACGGAAGCTCCATCACCCGGTATAAATGCCGGATGAATTTGTACGCCACACCAGCGCCGCATAAGTCCTTGTAGGGATATGCGCAATCCGGGCGGTGCGGATCGACCACGGCATCCGCGTTCACATACAGATAATTTTTTTCTCCGTTTTCCGTCACCTCGCACGGCACCTCATGATGATCCGTAACGATCACCGTCATTCCAAGTTCTTTCGCCCGGGTGACTGCGGTCTCCGCCGCAATTCCATTGTCACAGGTGATAATCGTATCCACGCCATCGGCGTATGCCGCTTCCACCAGCCGTACATTCATCCCATACCCATCCATGATCCGGTGTGGGATATCATAAGAGACATCTGCCCCTGCCTTTTGCAGCCCTTGATACAGAATATAATTCGATGTGATGCCATCTACATCGTAATCGGAGATAATACGGATTTTCTTTCCTGCCCGAATCTTTTCTTTCATAATCTGGCAGCCCTTGTCCATGTCCTTCATTAACGCTGGATCATGAGTGTATGCAAGATCATCACTCAGATAACACGCAACCGCATCTGGCTCCGTGATCTCCCGGTTCACGATGATATGCGCCAATATCGGGCTGATCGAGAACTGCTCTGCCAGTGCGCGGATATCTGCGGCTGGCTGTTTCACCCGCCATTCTTCTTTTTTGTACTCCGACATATCTGTGTTCCTCTCTTCTTCACTTAAAAATGGGGCTGCCGAAACAGCCCCACCTTATTTTACTTATGCATTTTTCTTGGAGAATTTCTTCTTCATTGTATACCAGAGTGGTCCGGTGATACATACAGATGAATAAGCACCACACACGATACCAAGCATCAATGTGAATGTAAATTCTTTCAGAGAAGTTACGCCCATCACGAACAATACAAATACCATGATAAAGGTTGTCAGGGATGTATAAATTGTTCTTGTAAATGTCTGTCCGATACTCTTGTTGACAAGCTCTTCCAGACTTTCTTTACTATCCTGTGTCCGCATATTCTCACGAATACGGTCGAAGATAATGATTGTCGCGTTGATCGAGTAACCTACGATTGTCAGCATACACGCAATAAATGTATTACCAACGGACAGTGTTCCGATGGAGTATGCCGCAAATACAACCAATACATCATGTACAAGAGCAAGCACCGCACTGACACCAAACTTCACGTCAGAGAACCGGAACGCAATGTACAGAAGCATCAATACAGAAGATACTGCAATCGCTACGATCGCATCTTTCTTCATCTCACCACTGATGGTAGAACTGATACTCTGGGAAGTGATGGTGGATGCATCCACATCACAATTTTCTGCCAGTGTATCTTCCAATTCCTGACGCTCATCAAGACTTAAAGTACGTGTCTTAATTGTAACCTGTGTTGTTCCTTCTACTTTTGTTGCCTGCACATCGGAATCCCCGGTTACTTTTTCCACATAAGGAATGATGTCATTCTCGATATCCTCGATGGTCATATCTTTGCCAAAATCAGCCGTTGTGGAAGTTCCACCCATAAAGTCAAGACCATAGTTCAATGCCTTGCCCTCTGTTGCGGAATGTACACCCATACTGATCAGTCCGGCAGCGATAATGATACCGGAAATTGTAAAGAATACTGCTTTTTTTCCAATGAAATCAATGCTCTTTCTCTCTTTTGCACGACCGTAAAGTTTTTCACTCTTCAGTCCCAATGCATACAGAGAATACAGAATGTATCTGGTCACAACCATTGCTGTAAAAAGGGAAAGGATGATACCGATCATTAAAGTATAGGCAAAACCTTTTACGGTACCGGAACCTAACGCCATAAGCACAACAGATGCAATCAAAGTTGTAATGTTACCATCTAAGATAGCTGACATCGCTTTCTGGAAACCGATCTTCATAGATGTCTGAACCGATTTTCCGGTTGCGATTTCCTCACGGACACGTGCAAATACAATAACGTTTGCATCCACCGCCATACCGATACCAAGGATAATACCTGCGATACCAGGAAGTGTTAATGTAAGGTCATATACACTTACAATGAAAAGAACAAGAGTTGTGTATATTATAAGTGAAAGTGTAGCAACTACACCAGGTACTCTGTATATTGCAATCATAAATATACATAAAAGTACGAAACCAATACCGGCAGCGATAAGACTTGAATGGATAGCATCCTGTCCTAACTGCGCACCTACGATATTAGAACTTACTTCGTTAAGTGTAAGTGGAATAGAACCAATTCTTATATATGTAGCAAGGTTGTCTGCTGCTTCGTATGTTTCCATACCTGTGATAGAAGCGCTTCCACCTGTGATAGCTGTATTAACTGTTGGATAACTTACAACTGAACCATCATATATGATATAAATTCTGCTTCCTATATTCTTAGATGTAGCATCTGCAAACTTTTCTGAACCCTCATCTGTAAATGTAAGTGATACACCATAAGGTGTGCTTTCATTAGATGATGTGTCTGAATAAGCCTGTGCTGCCTTAACGTCTGAACCAGTAAGAAGTGGTGTGTAATCTTCTCCCTGTGACCATGCTGTATATCCTGTATAATCAAGGAATTCAAGCGAACCAGGTGTTCCTAATTCTGTAAGAATTTCATTAGCATCTGTAACACCAGGAATTTCAACTGTAATTCTCTTATCGCCTTCCTTGTATACCTGGGATTCAGTACTTCTTCCTTCAATACGTTTCTCAAGCTTATAGATAGTATCCTCTATATCCTGAGAAGTTGGATTATCTTCCTGAATCTCATATGTTATGCTGACACCACCTGCAAGGTCAAGACCAAGATTGATGTCCTTAGCACTGCCATAGCCCTTGCCATTCATTCCAAATATTGTTGTAAGTGTAAGACCCACAAGCAGCATAAGAATGATGATGCTATAGCTAATCTTCTTAGTTAAACTGTACTTCATGTTACCTTTAATACTCCCTTCAATACATTTCTTTTAATCTTCTGCCATCGCAGCTCTTATCATAATTGCACATTCAATTCTCTTCTTCTGCATTTCGCAGCCAACATCATATGCATCATTGATATTGCCATGGAAATTGTAAGAGTTAGCGGCACACCCACCACTACAGTAGAACTTGGCAAAACAGTTCTTACATTTTTCCTTTGAATATACATTACAATTCTTAAAGCTATCTCTTATATCGTTACGGGTAATACCTTCATCAACATTACCCATAAGGAAATCTTCGTTACCTACAAACTGATGACATGGATAGAAATCACCCCAAGGAGTAACTGCTAAGTACTCACATCCTGAACCACATCCTGATAATCTCTTAGCCACACAAGGACCACCGCTTAAGTCTATCATAAAGTGGAAGAAGTTAAAACCGTTTCCTGCCTTCTTTCTCTTTATAATCTCCTTTGCAAGCTTATCATACTGCTCAAATATTATTGGAAGATCTTCTTCTCTTATGGCATATGAATCTGTTGGCTGTGCTACAACAGGCTCAACTGATATCTGCTCAAAGCCCTCATCTGCCAGATGAAGAACATCTTCTGAAAAGTCAAGATTATTATGTGTAAATGTACCTCTTACATAATAGTTCATCTGGTTACGGCTCTCTGCAACCTTCTTGAACTTAGGCATAATAATATCGTATGAGCTTCCGTGATTGTTTCTTGTTGGACGCATAAGGTCATTAATTTCCTTACGTCCATCAATACTAAGTACTATATTGCCCATCTCTTTATTGGCAAAGTCAAGTATCTCATCATTAAGAAGGATACCATTTGTTGTAAGTGTAAATCTGAACTTCTTATTATGTTCTTCCTCAAGGCTTCTTCCATACTCTACAAGCTGCTTTACAACTTCAAAGTTCATAGTTGGCTCACCACCAAAGAAGTCGACTTCAAGGTTTCTTCTTGAACCTGAGTTAGCTACAAGGAAATCAAGTGCCTTCTTACCTACCTCAAAGCTCATAAGTGCTCTTCTTCCATGATATTCGCCCTCTTCTGCAAAACAGTACTTGCATGCAAGGTTACAGTCGTGTGCTATATGAAGACAGAGTGCCTTTACTACTGTAGGTCTGTCCTTAAAGGAATCGATATAAGGCTCATATATATCTTCTGTGAAAAGCTGTCCGGCTTCCTTAAGTTCAGCTATCTCTGAACAGGCTTCCTTAATATCTTCCACAGGATACTTATCCTTTAATTCTTCAATAATCTTATCTTCACTATTGTTCTCATAAAGTGCGATAATATCATAAACCATATCATCTACAACGTGTACTGAACCACTGTTTACGTCCAGAACTATATTGTATCCATTGTTTTTATACTGATGTATCATAAATAAATAATCCTCAATTCTAATCTTAAATGATAACTTATTTCTATCATATTACAGGCAGCCTTACTCTTCATACCCCACCTGTATTATACTCTTTGTACATAAGGAAAATAAGAGAGTGTCGAAATGTATTCACACTCTCTTACTTCTCTTAACATATTAACTTTTAATGATGTATGTATCAATAATCAATACCGAAAAACACATCCAGTTAATTAGTTGTTCTTATTCTCACAGCTCTGGTTACCAACTGTGCAAGATGTCTTACAAGCTGACTGGCAAGATGTCTGACATTCGCCACATCCACCGTGCTTCATTGTATCCTTTAATACGCGATTGCTGATAGTCTTAATATGCTTCACAACAATACCTCCTTTTTGTTCATAACTATTAGAAGTATAACATATAGATGGAGTATTTTCAACTGGTTTCTTTTAATTCATGCTTATTAGATAAGCCCGAACGTTCTTAAGATAAATATCCAGCCAGTAAGGGTTATGCTTGATAATACGGTTGTAAGCACGATGATACTTGATGATAATACTTCATCATTATCCATACTCTTTGCCATAACATAACTTGTTACTGTTGTTGGTGAAGCCAGCATAATAAGCGCTGCGACAAGCTCCTGATTTCTAAAGCCAAGTGCAACACCGATTGGAATAAACACTGCCGCAAGACCTATAAGCTTTATAAATGTTGCCACAAGTGTAGGCTTTATCTTCTTTATAGCCTTTCTTCCCTCAAAACCTGCACCTATACATATAAGTGCTATTGGTGTTGCTGTCTGCGCTATGCTTTCTATTGTCTTATTAATAATAACTGGATACTTCATATTAAGCATTGACGATGTGAAGCCTAATACAATTCCTATTATAATCGGGTTCTTAACAATATTGATACATGCCTTTTTGATATTATCTGTCTTGTGGCTGACTGTCTTTTTTATTGTTATATTATCAGTTACCACTTCTTCATTATCATTTATATTCTGCACTGTTTCATATGTATCTATCTCATTTACAACAACTTCTTTAGGATGTGCCTTAAATGTAAGTACAACAACTGCAAATATATTAAACAGCGGAACAGCCGCAACTATCATAAGCGGTGCCATTCCCGTATCTGAATACATATTCTGCACAAACGCCATTCCAAGAATAGCTGCACTGCTTCTACAGCTTCCCTGTATAAATGCACCTTTTTGTGTATCATCCTTCATCAGTAATTCTGTAAATATCCAGACAAGCGAAAACATAAGTATTGTTACTATACTGCAATACAGGACAAACTTCGGCTCGAACTGGCTCTTAAAGTCTGACTTTGAAAGGTCCCTGAATAAAAGTACCGGAAGTGCCACTTTAAAAACATATCTGTTGGCTACATTGGCAAAATGTTCATCTATAATGCCAATTTTTTTAATCACGCCGCCAAGCACCATAACGAGGAATACCGGCACTGTCGCATTAATACTGTATATAAAACTATCCACAATAATCTCCATTCCGCCGCAATATATGCTAATATTACAGCTTTTTTGATGAATGGTTATATAATACTATTATCGTGGATAAAATGCAAATGTTCGAGCACTAACCAGCATCATCCTATTCCACCAAGTATTGCTCCCGCAACAAGTGCTATAAATGACAGTGGCACAAGCACATATTTTCCAAGAATAACAAACCACTTTCCTACCGGCTTATCCGCACCATTATTAACAGACTCCTCTGCAAACCTTTCTCTTTCCTGTACGCATCTGCACGCAATCACCAAATGCTTTTATTGGGTCACCTTTAGTTGCACGTCCTAGTGCCATCTCTTCAATAACACCTGTAGAACCTATTAATATAACAAATATTACATATGGTATTAAAAATTTGCTCATAGATTCAGTGTCATCTGCTTTTAATATTCCTGATGATGCGCATCTTCTTATGACCGAAGAAATATGCCTTGCTGTTTCTTCCTCACATCCACTTGCACATACAGGTCATATATCGATTGAACAGATGATGAATGAAAAATTTATTGACCTTGCTAATTCTCCATCATACACTGGTGTGTTCAACTCAATATTTAACCAATGCAGAAGAGCACCTGAAATAGCCTATTCCTGCAATGATTATATATTACAGGGAAAGCTTATAAGTCTCGGGTTGGGTGTATCATTTGTTGCCTCTGTAACATGGACAAGCAGCAGTCTTCCAGAAAATATCTGCCTTCTGCATATAGATGACTGTCCTCATTTCAGAAGTATATACTATCAGCCACTTGGTTCATTCCGTTCAGACAACCAACGCATATTTGAGCACCAGCTTGAGGAGTATTTCAAGAAACTTCAGTCCTGATATAACTCCATTATATGTCAGGGGGAATTCATATCCCCCACATATAACCCCCGTATTCACAGTATTTTGTATATATTACACTTACTTTGATTATTATTATGCCTGCACCTCAAGTGGTGTATCCTCACCCTTTTCAAAACATACAACACTTTTTATAGACGACTCAACCATATCTGACACAGCCTGATCTGTAAAAAATGCTACATGTGGTGTAACTATAGTATTCTGGAATGACTTAAGTATAATATAATCATGGTTAACAACAAGGTCATTATACTTACGGTCAGTTCTTATAAATTCATCTTCACCTTCACAGCAGTCAGTTCCAACTGAACCTATTTTTCCACTTTCTATTGCTTCAATAAGTGCACCTCTTGCTGCATTTATCAGAATAACCCCATCTTTCATTTTAGCTATAGATTTTTTATTAATCATATGATATGTTTCATCACTTAAAAATGTATGAAGTGATATGATATCTGCCCTGGCATATAATTCATCAAGTTCTACATATTCAACATTATCAAGATTTTTTGCTGGATATGGGTCGTATGCTATTATTTTACAGCCGAAACCCGAAAGATTCTGGATAACTGCTTTTCCTATTCTTCCTGTTCCAATAATTCCTACTGTCATATTCTGCATTTCATGACCGCATATAGGTCCAAGGGAATAATCTGCTGTATGTGAACGAAGCATAACATACAATGCCTTACGTATACACATAAGCATAAGCATTACCGTATAATTAGCTACAGAATATGGAGAATATCCACTGTGTGCAACTCTTATTCCAAGATGCTTAGCTGCTTCAAGGTCAATACTATTATATCCTATTGTCCTGAAACCTATATACTTAATTCCCTCTTTTGACAGCTTTTCAAGTACTGATGCCGACAGGTCACACATTCCATCACACACTGACATAGCATCGCATCCTTTTACTTTATTAATATCCTCTTCTGTGAAACCATTATTATTAATCTTTAATTCAACCTTATATACATCTGCAAATGTATCAAAATACTGCTGTTCATCAGGTCTTACACTAAATGCTGCTATTTTCATATCTTTTCACTCCCTTATTACTTTATCCATTCATATGTCAGTTTTCCAAGTATCTCGATTCCCTTTATTATCTGTTCATCAGATGGTGTTGAATAATTAAGTCTGAATCCATTTGATTTCTGATTTTCATCAGCTAAAAATGCTGCTCCTGGAACTGAAAGAACACCCCTGTTTATAGCTTCTCGTACAAATGGTGCTGAATCCATTCCATCTGGTAAAAATGCCATTACAAAAAGTCCCCCCTCTGGATGTCCAAATGTAACTGATGGATGGAATTCTTTCTTCATACAATCAAGCATAAGATTACACTTGTGCTCATATACCTTTCTTGACTCCTCAAGATGCTTGTCAAAATCATAATTGTTGATATATTCATTACAAATATACTGGAACAATACTGTTGAATGTACATCCGTACATTGCTTTGCAACCGTAAGCGGTCCTGTTAGTGACTTATTAAACACAAGAAAACCTAAACGGAACGCTGGTGCCATCACTTTTGAAAAACTTCCAGCATATATAACTCTTCCTTCTGTGTCCATAGACTTAATAGTTGGAACATTTTCACCTGCAAATCTTAACTCTCCATATGGATTATCTTCTAATATTGCAATATCATATTTACAGCAAAGCTCATATATTTTCTTTCTTTTTTCAAGAGAAGTTGTAATACCAGTTGGATTCTGGAAAGAAGGAATTGTATACAATAATTTTGCATTTGGATTAGCTTCCAATGCCTCTTTTAGCGCATTTATATTCATACCATCCTGTTCCATAGGAATCCCTACAAGCTTAGCTCCATATGAACGGAATGTATTAAGACATCCTACAAATGCAGGTTCCTCTGTTAGTACTACATCTCCTTCATTCACAAGCGCTTTAGTTGTAAGGTCTGCGCACTGCTGTCCACCTGATACTATAAATAATTCGTTATCATCAAATTCAAAACCTTCTTTTGTTTCAAGATATTTTTTCATAGTATCACGAAGTGGTGTGTAACCTTCACTAAGTCCATACTGTAACAATGAAACCGGGTTCTCACCAAGTCCTTTGGCTGCAATTTCTTCTATTTCTTTACATGGAAAAGTTTCTGACGATGGATTACCTCCACCAAAAGATATAATATCCGCACTTGCTCCTAACTTAAATAATTCCCTTATCATAGAGCCGTGTACGCCTGATAAACGATTAGATATTTCATACTCCATTATTATGTCCTCCTGCATTACTATTTCATTTATTTGCACTAATTCTAGTATAATTAATTATAACTGTCTAATAGTAATTAGTTATTGAATTATAAATTATGGGAATACTTTCGGACGGCTTAAGGGGCGGAATTGTGTGCAAAGCACACAATTCCGCCCCCTATATACCGCTCTGTTGATTTAGTGATACATCTACTTACCTGTTAAGTTAAGTTTTGCCAACAGCCAGATATAAGCTGCGGGACGGTTGTCACGAATAATGCGCAGGATTCGCGACATCCGTCCCGTAGCTTATATCGTCCGTTCGTCACTACCGTGACATCACTAAACAACAATTCTATGCAAAGAACTCACCCAGTTCATCCGCAATCTTCTTTTCTACAACCTCTGCATCTTCCTTGCTCTTAGCACTTACACTTATATAAGTCTTAAGCTTAGGCTCTGTACCACTTGGTCTTACTACAACTGAGCAGTTGCCATCAAGGAGATACTTAAGTACATCTGACTTAGGAAGGCCGTCAAGACCCTTGCTGTAATCAAGAACTGTGTTAATCTTCTTGCCAGCAAAGCTTTCAATCTTCTTTCCTTCTCCAACCTCTTCACGGAAAGATTCCATAATCTTCTGCATTTTCTCAAATCCTGCTGAACCTTCAAACTGATAAGAATGAAGAGTGTTGAGGCAGTAACCATACTTATCGAAAAGTTCATTGAGCTTGTCAAGAAGAGAAATGCCCTTAGTAGCATAGTAGCTGAACATTTCGCATATAAGGAATGCACCGTTAACAGCATCCTTATCTCTTACATAGCTTCCTGAAAGATATCCGTAAGACTCTTCAAAACCAAAGATATAAGAATCTTCCTTACCCTGCTTTTCAAGGAAACCAATCTGCTCTCCGATGAACTTAAAGCCTGTAAGAACATTGATAACTCTTACGCCATAATTCTTAGCAATCTGCTCTGCCATATCCATAGATACGATAGTCTTAACCATAACTGGGTCTGCTGGCATCTTGCCATGCTTAGTCCTCTGTGAACATATGTAATCAAAGAGTAACATACCTGTCTGATTACCTGTTAATAGCTGATATTCACCATTCTTATCCTTAACAGCTATACCTACACGGTCGCAGTCTGGATCTGTTGCAAGAAGAAGGTCTGCATTGTTACGCTTGGCATAATCCATACCAAGTGCCATAGCTTCCTTAATCTCTGGGTTAGGATATGGGCATGTAGGGAAGTTGCCATCTGGAAGACGCTGCTCCTCTACTATAGTGATATTAGTATATCCCATTTCTTCAAGAGTTCTTGTAACAGGAATATAACCTGTACCATTAAGAGGGCTGTATACAATAGATACATCCTTGTTTACTTCCTCACCGAATAATACTGACTGACTCTTAACCTTCTCGATAAATGCTGTAAGAACATCATCTGATATGTACTCAATCTTTCCAGCCTTGACAGCCTCATCAAAGTCAATCTTCTTAACATCAGCAAATATGTCAAGCTTTTCTATCTCTGAAAGAACAGTTGCTGCTGCTTCTGTTGTCATCTGGCATCCGTCTGAGCCATATACCTTGTAACCATTATACTTAGATGGGTTATGAGATGCTGTAACCATAACACCTGCTGAAGTATGAAGATATCTTGTTGCAAATGATACTGTAGGAACCGGATTAAGTCTAGGCCATAAGTTCACCTTGATACCATTAGCTGCAAATACTGAAGCTGCTGTTTTAGCAAATACATCCGACTTTATACGTGAATCATAACCAATCGCTACAGATGGCTCTTCAAAAGACTTCACAAGATAATCTGAAAGTCCCTGTGATGCCTTAGCAACTGTATATATATTCATTCTGTTAGTACCTGCACCTATAGTTCCACGTAAACCACCTGTACCAAACTCCAGATCACGATAAAACGCATCTTCTATCTGTGCCTCATCCATATTCTTTAATGCGTCTGAAAGTTCTTCATCCTTAACGTTTTCTACCCAACGCTTGTACTCGTCCATATAAGACATAACATCATCCTCCATTACATAAATTAGTCGTCACTTCATCAATCTGCCTGACATAAGCGAATATATCCACAAATATTAAGTAAGTGACATAAAAACCCACTAAATCATAAAATATATAATACGATCATTGGTCTTTATCTTATTATACTCTATATTGGTAGTAATTAGCAAACTTTTATTTGATAAATATACAGTATTTTTAAGACATTTTCTGATTTTTTCTATAAATACAGACCTTATGATAAAGTTTAAAAAATAAGCGCAAATTCCCCCTTACAACCTGATTTTAAAAAATGTACGTAAACATTTCACTAATAATACATTAAAAAATAGGCGTAAACACTCTACTACAATACAATTAAAAATTCCCTACAGACAAATATTCTTTTATGCCACCGCAGTGACCCGCACATCCGTCCATAAGGAATTTAATTTTATTATTTTATTGTCCGCCAGTAGTAAATACCGAAGCTACTGTCTTAAAGAGAATTTTTATATCAAGCCCTATACTCCAGTTGTCGATATAATCCAAATCCATCTTTACAATATCTTCAAAGTCAGTAACTGTCTTTCTTCCATATGCCTGCCACATTCCTGTGATACCTGGCTTCATAGAAAGTCTTCTCTTATGATGTCCCTCATACTGCTTGAACTCATTGACCGTTGGTGGTCTCGTTCCCACAAGGCTCATATCTCCAAGAAATACATTGATAAACTGTGGAAGCTCATCAATACTTGTCTTTCTTATAAACTTACCAACCTTTGTTATACGTGGGTCATCCTTCATTTTAAACATAAGACCGCTCATTTCATTCTGTGCAAGAAGCTCTTTCTTTCTCTCCTCTGCATCCTGATACATTGAACGGAACTTGTATATATAAAAGTATCGTCCATTCTTACCTACACGTTTCTGCTTAAAAAATACAGGTCCCTTTGACTCTATCTTAATAGCTGGAACGACAAATATCATCGCTATTAACATAATGAGCATACCTACTATAGATCCAGCTATATCCATAACTCTCTTTACCGCAAGCATTTTATAGTCAAATTCTCTGTTTGCAAATGTTACTACAGGAACATTTCCAACCATTCCAAGCGATGTTGAATACCCATCAAAGCCGTCCAGCACTTCTATTCTTATATGTACTGTTATACCCATATCCTCAAGGTGCATAACCATAGGATTAAGATGGCTTCTTATGCTTTCATTAACATCTATATAGACTTCGTCAACAATCTCATTTTTAATGTAAGTCATCATACTGTGGGCATTGGCTACCACCTTTACACCATCAATCTCCTGACCCACCATATCCTCATCCATAACAACAAAACCGGCAAGTGTTCTTACCCAGTCCTCTTCTCTGTCAAGGTTATCCACAAGATGTTTCGCTCTGTCCTTCATTGTTATAGCTATTACACGTGCCGCTTTGTCCTCATTTCTTCCAAGGCCCTTAAGATACTTTTTCATAAGCTCCCTGCCCACTAATATAAGGACAACACTTATAAGAACTGTACATACATATACACCTCTTGGTATCTGGCTTTTTCTTGTAATAAGCTCATATACAGCAGCAGTTGCAGCAAATACTGCGACTTTGCATATAACGGCTCTTAATTCATCAAATCTGCCTCTTTTTAAGAACTTACCTTTACCATTGGTAAAGAACATTCCGACAAGTGCCGCAACAATAATGGTATCCAGATTCGTACTAAGCTGAACGATTGTTTTATCAATGCCCATATTCTTATATACAAACAGCCATGCCATACCAGATACATAATATGCGATAAGCACGCCCAAAACATCTATAAAAAATAATATTATATTTTGTACACTATCACGTGTTTTATTAGAATCGTTCAACATTCTCACATCCTCTGTTACTCTTATTAAATAATATCTGCCATACAATCCCCTGATGTCATTCCCTTTACTGTTGCCTATATATGTTTTTACTTGTTATCATCATCAAAGTCCATATCAAGGAGAAAATCTCCATCATACTCCTCTGTTCTGCTGCCTCTCTTCTTAAGAGGCACACCATTAACACTTCCCGGCTTATTAGCTGTGTTATTCTTATTACCTCCTGAAGACTGTGCATGTGAATTCTTTCTTGCAGCTACTGAACCAACGCTTCCTGCAACTGGCTTTTTACCATTCTTAGATGAAGAAGTTCTCGAAGATGATGAACTGCCGCTTCTTGACCCAGAATTCTTTGCTGCTGAAGCCTCCTTAGCCTTTTCAAATGACTTATCTGGTGACTGTTCACTATGATAATTGCCATAATAGCTTCCATAGTACTTACCATAATACTTGCCGTAGTACTTACCATAATATCCATTTTCAGACAAATCAACCTTATTAAGAACACTACCAATAATCTTAATTTTAGTTTTCTTAAGCTGTTCCATAACATTCTGTGCAAACTTATAACTTACCTGATTAGCTGCAATTACAAGCACTGCACCATCACTTACTGTTGCAACAATAGCTGCATCAATAACTGAACCAAGTGGCGGCGTATCTATTATGACATAGTCATACTTTTCACGCATTTCCTTAACTGTATCCTTAAATAAAGGACTGTCAAGAAGCTCTGCCGGATTAGGTGGCACAGGTCCCGCAAGAATAACATCCATATTTTCTACATTTGTAGAATATATAACTTCCTCAAGAGTATTCTGACCTGATAAGAAATGTGTCAATCCCTTAATACCCTTCTTAACTCTGTAACGTCCTACTAATACTGACTTTCTTAAATCGCAGTCAATAAATAAAACTTTCTTGCCACCATCTGCGATAGATGATGCGAGATTCATTGTAACTGTAGATTTTCCTTCATTAGGTCCACAGCTGGTAAACATAACTACTTTAGTATCTTTTCCGCTAAGGAATATATTAGTTCGTAAGTTTCTATAACTTTCTCTTACCTGATAATTATCCTGCTGGGCATTCTCTATATTGATCTTCTGCATTCTAACTTTCCTCCAACCTTTCTTATTTTTTATTACTTACTTTTCTTTTTCTTCTTACTGTCATGTGGCTGTCCATTGTACTCTTCTTCTGTAAGAGGAATCAGTGAAAGGTTAGTTATACCAAGATACTTTTCAACATCATCGGATGTCTTGATAGTATCATCAAGTATGAAGTTAACTACAAGTACTGCTATTGCTAATACGATTCCAACCGCTGCACCAAGCAGTGTATTCTTCTTTACATTAGGGCTCGATGGTTCTGTTGCAACCCTGCCATATTCAATAACATTTACGCCTTCTATCTGCATAACAGAAGTTATCTGATTAGCTGATATATCAGCAACTGCATCAACTATATTTTTAGCTCTCTCTGGATCCGGGTCTGTTACTGTGACCTGGAGAACTCGTGAATCTGACTCTATCTCGCACTTAATCTTTGATACAAGCTCATCAGAAGTCATATCAAGTTCAAGATTTCTTATAACCTGCTCAACAACTGGAAGACTTGTTACAAGAACTTTATAATCCTGAACAAGCTGTGTAGATGACTGAATATCACTAAGTGTTGTTGTTGAACCATTCTGTCTGTTAATTATGTATAACTTTATTGACGACTGATACTGTGGTGTAATTGCTAATTCTGTTATTGAAAACGCTATAATTCCCACAGCAACTCCAGATACTATTATCACCCATATCTTTGATAAAAGCATTCTTAATATCTGCATTATATCAATTTCTACTTCTTCATTGTTATCCTGTCTAATATTAGTTTCCATCTTTTCTCCTATTTTCTATGTCTTACTCGTAACCTTAAGATACCTTCAATATATCTTCTTAAAATAATATGATGTCATTGGGCAGTGTTTATTTCACCTTTGACTTCTGCCATTTGACTGCTTCATAATTCTGCAATTTACATAATTCTTTGGCAGATTCATCTTAATATTTCAAAAGATTAACTATATATAAACTTAGAAAATTAATAGTTTATTAATTGTTGGTATCCTGATTGATTATATATACGCTAAGTTTACTTGTCAAGCCGGGTCAGCATCCCGATTATTAATTCATAATATGAATTATAGTTTCTACCCCCCCCCTTGA
>OKUW01000455.1_pt1 | contig 16997 bp, 17 predicted proteins | sample 1606771 | NCBI WGS metagenome assembly OKUW01 (sample SAMEA3882553, study PRJEB24775) | human gut metagenome | biome: human-associated habitat; feature: intestine environment; material: feces | place: Netherlands | collected 2009/2010 | reverse complement strand
CAAGTGACTCAGCCGCAATCGTAGATGATGCAGAATCCGAACTGTATAACACACTTGTCGATACGAATACGGTAGGCGATGTGAGTGTTGATCATGTCGGAAGCAATATCGTAAACGGAAAATTAAATGCAATTATCTTTATCGAACATAATGGAGATGGCTTGTCTTCGGATGGCGTGACACCGGGAAAAGGCTCAGTCATTACGATCTGTGGAAATTATAGCAATGTCAGTGAGACAGCAGGCTGTATTGATATTTCAGCAGAAAATATGACAGAATTGTTGAAACTGTTGGATGGAAACATGAATCCACATATTGAGATTACATTGAATTAGGGGGTATCTATGAAGAATTTGCGGATGTTGTTCTGTATGTTGATGGGGCTTTTGATCGGTTCAGTTCTGGGAATTGTAATCGCAAATCTCACACACAATCAGCAGAAAAAGAAACACGCACAGATGGCAGCCACGGAGGTGACTGCGACTGCAGATGCAACGGCAGGGGATGTGGCAACGCCGATGGAGGAGCAGATGCATACAGCCCAAGATGCGACTGGGACAGATGCGGCGGTTCCTGATGAGGCACAGCCGGAAGCTTTGACAGAGATTTTGAATCGGAGTCTGGTCAGCTATGCACAACTGGCGGAGGTTTCCTGCAGACAACTGGTTGTCGTAGATGCAGATCACGATAAAGCGACGATATCCATGTATATCTGTGATACGGACGGAAAATGGACGGATACCGGACTGACAACCGAGGGCTATGTCGGGGCAAATGGTGTGAGCCGGGAGTCTTATGAGGGAAGCCGGATGACACCTGCCGGGGTATTTCCAATCGGCGAAGCATTTTATATAGAAGAGAAACCGAAAACGGGTCTTTCAACATTTCAAATTACATTTACCTTATATAAGGTTATAGCTTTAAAAACAATTACCGGTCAGATTGTACTTACTGTAGTTATCTATCATTTATATATGTTAGTGTTATCTAACTTCATGTAATAAGAGTAACGCTATTCTGCCTTTCTTGTCAATAAAAATTTATTAATCAGCTTGGTAATTGATTAATACAATGACTTTTGTCCACCATATCATTTTATTTTCTGACCGGATTAACAGCTTCAAGGCGTATGCATAATATAAATTAAATCTGTTTTTACGGAGATATGAATTTTTATGTGTGGTATTGCCGGATTCTGTAACTTTAAAGAAGACTTTGAAGAGAACACCGATTACTGGAACTTTCGTCTTGAGAAGATGCGTGCTGTGCTCGCCCACCGCGGCAACGATGCCAGAGGACGTTTCCTTAAAAAGCATATTGGTCTGTCGCACAGCCGTCTGGCCATCCGTGATATCCTGTGCGGCGACCAGCCCATGACGCGCACCCACAATGGCTATGATTACACTATCTGCTATAACGGAGAAATTTACAACACTGATGAGCTGATTCCCGAGCTGTCCGAAAACGGCTTTGTATGCTCCACAACCTCAGACACCGAGGTTATTCTGTACGCCTACATCCATTGGGGGGCTGATTTTGTCAATCGCTTAAACGGTATTTTTGCATTTGCCATATGGGATTCGGCTAAAAGCCGGTTACTTTTGTACCGCGACCGCGTTGGTGTCAAACCGCTTTTTTATGCCATCCGAGGGGATTCTCTGGTGTTTGGCTCCGAGCCAAAGGCCTGCTTTGCGCACCCAGCAGTAAAGCCTGAGCTTGATAAGCAGGGCTTGCAGGAGCTTCTTGCTATCGGGCCTGCTCACACGAGCGGGCTTTCCCTGTTTAAGGATTTGTTTGAGGTTTTGCCGGGACACTTCATGATTTACTCCCGGGATGGGCTGCATGATGAAACCTACTGGGAGCTTACAAGCCGGGAACACACCGAGAGCTATCGGGATACCGTTGCTCACACACGTTTTCTGGTGGAGGATGCTATAAAAAGACAGATGGTTTCCGATGTGCCGGTATGTACTTTTCTGTCAGGCGGCATCGATTCAAGCATCGTGACCGCCATCGCCGCAAACTATATGAACACACGCGGTAAAACGCTCAACACTTTTTCCTTCGACTTTAAGGACAATGACAGGTATTTTAAGGCAAACGCCTTCCAGCCGGAGAGGGATCTGCCCTATGTCAATCGTATGCTTGAGGAGTATGAGACAGCCCACTCCTATCTCGAGTGTGATGAAAACTCTCTCTTCAAGGCGCTCTTTGCCGCAGTCGATGCAAAGGATATGCCCGGCATGACCGATGTGGACTCGTCACTTTTATATTTCTGCAGCCTCGTCAGCCGAAAAAATAAGGTAGCTCTTACCGGTGAGTGTGCTGATGAAATATTTGGCGGATATCCGTGGTTTTACCGCAAAGAGCTGCTGGAAAGATATGGCTTCCCATGGTCATCGGATGTCGCTCCACGCCTTGCTCTTTTGCGCGATGCTGTGGGTTTGGAGCTTGATTTATCCGGTTATCAGGCTTTTCGATATGAGGAGTCCAGGTCAAAAGCACCTCTCCTTTACGGCGAGGCCGGTGAGGACGAAAGCCGCCGCATAATCGGATATCTCAATATCAAATGGTTCATGCAGACGCTTCTTGACCGCATGGATCGCACCAGCATGTACTCCGAGCTTGAGGCCCGTGTACCTTTTGCCGACCATCGTATCATTGAGTATGTCTTTAATGTGCCTTGGCATATGAAATATCAAAACGGTGTGGAAAAGACTCTGCTTCGCGATGCTTTCTCAGATGTCCTGCCACCTGAGCTTTTGCACAGAAAAAAGAGCCCATATCCAAAGACTTATCATCCCGGATATGAAGCTCTCCTTATAAAGGGAATGGAGGAGATATTAGACTCCCCTAACGCCCCTGTGCGCACTCTCATTGACGCTGACAAAACGCGCGAATTTTTAAAGGCACCGGCAGAATACGGCAGTCCGTGGTTTGGCCAGCTCATGGCAGGTCCGCAGCTTATCGCATATTTCATCCAGATTAATTACTGGATGGAGAAGTATCAGCTGTCTGCCTAATGCTCATCCATGACTAATTGACCTTGCGCTCTATATCAATGATGTTATTCTCTATGATATTGTTTTCTGTAATGTTGTTATCTATGCTCTCTGCCGAAGAGGTGCTTTCACTATTCTGCTCCTTCGGTGTAAATCTTCTCACCTTATCCATGAGCTGAGTCTTCTTCAGCTCATGCTTAAGCTCAACACGCTCACTCTTCTGCTGTCGTTTTTTCTCCTTAAGCTCGTACTTGGCCTGCTTCTTTGCGAGCTCATTCTGCCTCTTCTGCTCCTTTATGGCAGCCTTGGTCTCTCTTTTGGCCTGCTTTGCCGCAAGCTTTGCTTCTTTTGCTTCGTTCTTTATGCGGCTCTTTTTATTTTTCTTTACGCTCTTTTTAGCAACCTTATGTAGTTCCTTAAGATCTGATTTTGCAGCCTTTATATTTTTTCTGTCCTTGCGGTATGGATTGTGCACAAAGTATCCCACAGTGCCTATCATCATAAGAAGCAGCGCCAGTGCCTCTCCAGCCATCGTGACATACTCCAGATACTGCGGATACAGCTTGTAGCCTGCCATCTCCGCCGCTATCAGGATAAGCGGGATGAAAAACAGTATATTCTTTCGCTTTTGGGACAATAACGCTCCCTCCGCACCTACACACATGAGTACATACAGGCACAGCTGTGAAGTCGGCCCATAGGCATATGCCACAATCGCAGCCATTATTACAGATATGCAAAACACTATGAATGCTTCTCCGCGGAACAGGGCATTCCTGTACTCTTTTATGCCCTCCAGCTTGTCTACCGATATGCCATGCAGTGAATATACCTGGTCTGTGATATCCTCCATGCAGTCCTCATGGTATCGCTTCAGCTCCCTGTTGCTGTTTATATCAGCATCTATGGAGCGTCTGCGCTCTGTAAGCAGCTTCTGCTCCTCCATGATCTTCTCCCAGGCCTCATCCTCTGCCTCACGCTGAAGCTTCACCTGCTCATGAATCCACTCGGCCCGCTGAATGCGCTCGCTCTCCTGAGGGATAACCATCTGCTGCGCGTCAACTGTCTGCTGTGGTGTTTGAGGCTCCTGTGTCATGCTGTTATTTTCATTTTCATTATTTATCATTCCGGTTTTCTGCCTCTTTCTTCTAGACATTTTCTTCCTCTTGCAATTGTTATTTACTGCTATATATCTTTTATTAAAGCATATTTTAGCGGAATTTTCCATAGGATATGCGCATGATATCCGGGATTTTATGATTACATATGCTATGCCACATCTATTCTGATAAGTGCCTTCCTGAGTGCAAACTCTGCGAGAAATGTGACCTTGTCTCCAAGTATTTCCGCAACCCCTGAAATTTTGGTGCCCGATACCATTAAATTTTTCAAATTTAAATTTGATAAGCTCCTCTAAGAGATTATGTTTCAATTTTCTTCTATGTATTTCACTACTCTATCTATATTTCCGCTTTCATATTCATCATGTGTTAATTTGAAACACTCATCCTTACTAACACTGCTGTAGTCTATATACCTAGCAATATCTTCTGGAATTAAAAACAAGTTTACTCCTTCTCGTTTCAGCGATTGTAAATCTCCGTGATTGACATCAACAATTACTTCCGCTTCCCAATTTTTTTCTTTAATTACAGACTGTAAATTTTCTTTTAATACAGTACTTCTCTTTTTTTTAAAAATATTAAAATGTCCATCATGTCCAACCTGTGAATTTCTCCCATTAGTTACATAGGGTACAATGGCTATTTTTTTTATCATTAACTTGTCCTCCTTTTCCACTTCTTATAACTTACGATTTGTTTTACCCATTTTAACATAAAACTCACCCAAGTTAAAACTACAATTATCAATCATTCTACTCCCCCTGACACCAAATGCCACAAAAGTGCCCAACTTGCCTACAAACATTCCCAGTGTTTATGTGGGTTTTCAAAATCACAATAATTAATGCATGGAAATAATAAAGAATGAATTTCTTCACAAGACGCCCGTTCCCCTCCTAGTCACTAGGCACGAAACGAAAAAAAGGAATGGCTTTTTAACCATTCCCATCTTAATGAGCCCACCGGGGTTCGAAGCCGTGAGACCGCTTAAACACTGGCTTTCTTAGGTCTCATTTATGGCACTAGTCCAGTAGGAGTCGATAGCCTGTGTAATAATTTTTATGTAATGCTTATTGATGAAATAAGTGCCGGAAAAGTGCCCGAAACTTTTTCAATTATTCTTATGTGATTTCAAGTATCATATGATTAGCTTATATGTAATGGCTAAATCCGTACCTTCCAACATCCTGTAAGGTATAGTCTTTAGTCTGCTCTTATTAGAATTAGCATTCACCAGAGTATAGACAATCCTTTCCTTTAGCTTCTCCAAATTGATTTCACAATCAAACTTAGGAAACAGGCTTCTATTAATCACATCTACAATCTCATCAACTGATTCACCAGTCCAGTAACATATCTTTGCAACATTCATATCTTTTTTCCTGACCTGAATTCCTTTCAGTTTTGTGTCATTATTCTTCATAACTTCAACTCTTTTCACCTCATATTCTTCTCCAAGTCTTTTCTGCACTTCATCAATCACATCATTCATTTTGTCATCCATAACAACCTCCTATAAATAAAATAAGAGCAAGCACTTAAGTTTCTATACTCAAGTACTTGCTCTGTTTCTTTGTATCAAAGTTATTATATATAGTTTAAAGTTGGTGATTTATAAGATGTAATCTATAAACTTGAAGTTATTTACTTCTCTTCATACTTTTTAACGATAACTAAACTATAAGCAGCCATAATTACAATTGTTTCCACCATCACACCAATAACCGACAACAGAACGTATGGTGTATTTTGACCTTCTAACAGCGGAATTCCTAATATAACAAAAATGATTCCATAGATTATAAACAATAGTCCGCTCGCACGATTGTAACCTTTCACATCTTTTACTTTTATTGTTTCGGTATTAGCCCAGAATCCAACGGGATTCTTAGAAAACATATCTTTTATTCCTAATCCAATTATAAACACTCCGTAAACGTCAAAACCTGCGCCTTGGCTAATTAGTTTTTTTATGCCACACTCTAAATGACACGAAAAAACTACTAGTTTTTTGGAGGAGGCTAAAGCGCATGGATCAATTAACTCACACTGTCCGTAGGTCGAACTGGATAAACATCATTCGACAGTGCCAGGACAGACCGGCAGGCACTACAGCAAAACAGTGGCTTGCTGAAAACGATATTTCTGAAAAATCTTACTATTACTGGCTCCGAAAGATCCGCCGGGAAGTCTGTGAACAGGAGGGACTCCAGGATGTCACCAACCCGTCTGCTCTCTCTTTTGTAGAAATCCCGGTAAAAACTGCTCTGGACACAACACCGGTGCCAACCGTCCCGGCAGCAATGACTCCGGTTGCAGTGATCAGATCAGGCCGCCTGACGCTGGAATTATCAAACGATATTTCAGAGTCCCTGCTTTGCAGGCTGTTGCAGGAGGTACTTCATGCTTGAAGATGCTGCCGGTATCCGCAGAGTCGTGATTGCCTGCGGATATGTGGATCTGCGCAAAGGGATCGATGGGCTGTCCATGATCATTGGAGACAGATACCATCAGAATCCTTTTGAAAAAGGAACTTTATTCCTGTTCTGTGGCAGACGGTCCGACCGCATCAAGGGACTTCTATGGATGGGAGACGGTTTTCTTCAGCTCTACAAACGGCTGGAGGCAGGTTCCCTGTCCTGGCCGAGAACCAGCGAAGAGGCCGCAGACCTTACAGAGGAACAGTTCCGTTATCTTATGATGGGGCTGAATCCCCTGAACCCCAAAGTCAGGGAAGTAACACCGCAAAAGCCCACCTGATCTTTGTGCAAAACATAGATTTTTTATGCCTGTTATCGAGTCAGATCCATTCCCGGTGTTACAGCCTCTCTGAACGCTGTTTCATGGTCTGTGACGTATCCACAGGAGGATCCGGATAAAATTTCAGCACCTTGAAAACTTTATATTTCCCTGGCTCTATGACCATCACACCGCCATACAGGCATAGGCAGAATGACGAAACCTGCGGGGTTGCCGGTTCGCAATCCTTTGTGTTTTCTGGTATAATGAAAACAGTTTAAGGAGCAGGACAATGGCAGACAGACATACATTGGAAGAACTGAATAACTGCAGCAGGGAAGAACTGATCACCATCGTTCTTATGATGCAGGGACAACTGGATACCCTGAATGAGAACATCGAGCGGCTGATCGAACAGGTACGCATAGCGAACAGCTATCGTTTCGGAAAACATACAGAAACACTGGATTCCATAGATGGTCAGCTGTCCTTCTTTGATGAGGCAGAAAACTGCTGCAATCTGTCTGTCCCGGAGCCTGCTGCGGAGGAAGTACTTCCATCCCGACGTAACCATAAGAAAAAAGGGCAGCGGGAAACGGATCTGAAAGATTTCCCGGAAGAGATCCTTCCTCCTTATCAGGTATCCACAGAAGAACTGGATGCGTTTTATGGTGCAGGCAACTGGCGCAGAATGAAGGATGAAACCTACAAAAGACTGCGCCATGAGCCGGAATCCTGGACAGTGGAAATCCATACCGTGGAAGTCTATGTAGGCACTGGCGGAGATCATCAGGACGAATTCTTACGTGGAAAGCGCCCCAAGGACCTTCTGCGTGGAAGCATCGTTACTCCTTCCCTGCTTGCATCCATTCTGAATGTAAAATATGTGAACTCCTCTGCACTGCACAGAGTCGAGCAGGAGTTTCAACGCAATGGTGTAAATATCTCCAGACAGACCATGTCGAACTGGATCATCCGGTGTGCTGAGAAATATTTCGCACCGTTTGTGGATCGTATGAAGCAGGAACTGCTGTCCCTGCCGGTGACGCAGTCAGACGAAACACCGACACAGGTGATCGGTGACAGTGACCGTCCGAACAGTAAATGCTACATGTGGGTACACCGTTCCGGGGAGTTCTATAAGGAACGTCCTGTGGTGATCTACGAATACCAGAAAGGCAGGGATCACGAAAAGCCGCTGGAGTTTTACCGGAACTACAAAGGAGTTCTGGTCACGGACAGTCTGGAGCAGTATCATCTGCTGGACAAAAAACTGCCGGGAGTGACAAACGCAAACTGTTGGGCACATGCAAGAAGAGCCTTTGCAGATGCCGTAAAGGCAGCGGATAAAAAGAATCCCCTGTCAGTAAAAAATTCCGTGGCATACCAGGCATTACAAAAGATCGCAGAATTCTACCGGATCGATACCGAACTGAAAGAACTTCCGGCAACGGATCGCCTTACACAGCGGCAGACAAGGATAAAGCCGCTGGTTGAGGATTTCTTTGCGTGGGCAAAACAACAGGCTGCAGAATGTGCGGTGCCTCCGAAATCCAGGACCGGACAGGGACTAAATTTCGTCATCCATCAGGAAAACTATTTAAAGGTATTTCTGACCGATGGGGATATCCCAATCGATAACTCCGCTTCCGAGCGGGCTATCCGGACTTTCTGTATCGGCAAGAAGAACTGGATGTTCCATAACACAGCAAAAGGTGCCGGAGCCAGCGCTCTTGTTTACAGTATTTCAGAAACAGCAAAGCTGAACAATCTGCGCCCATACTACTACTTCAGGCATATCCTCACGGAGCTGCCGAAGTATTGTGACGAAAAAGGAAATATAGATCCGGCAAAACTAGATCAGCTGATGCCCTGGGCAGAGGAGCTTCCCGAGGAATGCCGGAAACCACGCCGCTCATAAAAGCGGCGTTATATTTAAGGGTAGGCGCAGGATTTGACGTTTACCGATATCTGGCGTCAGACCCTAGTATTAAAATATAAACGTAAAATGCAACTAAAAAGTCGAATGCTCTCGAATTTGCGTCTGCGTTAGGCAAAATAAAGCCGTGTACTAATCCTACACGGTAGCTGCTCAAACCTTCACACACCTCTTCGTGGTGAGCAGCAGGCAACGGTCGATTTTGGGCGGCTGAGATGTGAAGAACGAAACCTATGGTAAAAGAATATTATCAGAAAAAGATATGAAAAACTATGAACACAACATTACTTATCATGGCAGCCGGGATCGGCAGTCGTTTTGAAACAGGAATCAAACAGTTGGAGCCGGTGGATGCTTCAAATCATATCATCATGGATTATTCAATTCATGATGCAATTGAGGCAGGCTTTAACCATGTGGTATTTATTATCCGTAAGGATATCGAGAAGGAGTTCAAAGAGGTAATCGGTGATCGTATCGCAGCTATTTGCTCCGCTCATGATGTAACTGTAGACTACGCTTTTCAGGATATTAACGATATTCCGGGCACTCTGCCGGAAGGCCGTACAAAGCCGTGGGGAACCGGTCAGGCAGTGCTTGCCGCAAAGAAGGTCATCAAGACCCCGTTTATTGTGATCAATGCAGACGATTATTATGGCAAGGAAGGTTTCAAGGCGGTTCATGAGTATCTGGTGAATGGCGGGAAATCCTGCATGGCAGGTTTTGTGCTGAAGAATACACTTTCCGACAATGGTGGCGTGACCCGTGGTATCTGCAAGATGGATAAGGAAAACAATCTGACTGAGGTTGTGGAGACCAAGAATATCGTAAAGGCTGTAACTGGAGTGGAGGCAGACAGCGTAGTCGTTGATGTGAATTCTTTGGTTTCTATGAATATGTGGGGATTAACTCCAGAGTTCTTGGATGTCCTGGAGCAAGGCTTCAAAGAGTTTTTCGAGAAGGAAGTACCAGGAAATCCGCTGAAAGCAGAGTATTTAATTCCTATTTTCATCGGTGATCTGCTGGAGCAGGGAAAAATGTCCGTGAAGGTTCTGAAGACTAATGATACATGGTACGGCATGACCTACCATGAGGATGTTGCAGCTGTAAAGGATAGCTTCAAGAAGATGCTGGAGGACGGCGTGTACAAAGCCGATTTATTTGCAGATCTGTAATAGAAGAGTTTTGCTTGAAAGATTAATAGCGTAATATTTGAATGCATCAATTTGAGGACTACATAAATGAGTGAAGCTATAGGAACACGAGAATTTGCTGAAAAATACGGCGTGACACAGGCTACAGTTTCCAAGTGGTGCAGGGAAGGTAAAATTCCAAACTGCAATCAAGATGGAAAAGGATCGCCGTGGCATATTCCCAAGGATGCTGTTCCACCAGTTGGATATAAGCGAAGGAAAAAGGAGTAAGAGGAAAGGAGCAGCTTATGGACCAAGAACTATTCAACCCACAGTCTTCTTCCGTAAGCTCCTCCCGAATCATTTACACCCCATCAACCTTTGCCAGAACATCATTGCTCCATCTACAGGAGGTCGGCTCTTTGCACGCTGTTCACCCACACGTATCCCAGAGATCGGATCTGGTGTCTTTCCTGTGTTTCGTTGTCTTGTCTGGTGAGGGTGAACTTTCCTACGAGGGACAGACCTATCAGCTGAGCGAGGGAGACTGCGTATTCATCAACTGTCGGAAAGCGTACAGTCATTCTACTTCCGATAATCTCTGGTCTCTTCAATGGTGCCACTTCTACGCCCCATCCCTTCCGGCTGTGTATGAAAAGTATAAAGAACGAGGTGGCCGGCCGGTGTTTCATCCAGATGATCTAACTCCTTTCACCTCTCTTCTAACAGACCTCTATAACTTAGCTTCCTCATCCGATTACATACGAGATATGCGGATCAATGAGAAGCTGGGAAGTCTATTGACTCTCCTGATGGAGCAGTCATGGCATCCAGAGAGCGTTACAATATCTCGAAAGCGGCTGGAATTAGCAGCCGTGAAGGAGTATTTAGACGAGCGCTTTACAGAGAAAATCATGCTGGAAGAGTTGGCAGAAAAGTTCTTTATTAACAAGTTTTACCTGTCCAAAATTTTCAGAGAAACATACGGAACTACGGTCAACAACTATCTGATTGCAAAGCGGATTACCAGAGCTAAGCAGTTGCTTCGATTTACGGACATGACTGTAGACGAAGTAGGAGCTGCGGTCGGCATGGGTGATGCGAATTATTTTAGCCGAATGTTCCGAAAAGTAGAAGGAATCAGTCCAAGGGAGTACAGAAAGCAATGGTAAAGCCAGTAATAATTGAAACACAGCAGTTTGAGGATTTCCGGGGCTGGCTTTCTGTGCCGGTGGACAAGTCAATCGACTTCCGTGTGGTTCAGATCAACCAAGGCTTCAGCAGGAAAGCTGGAACGCTACGCGGACTACACTTCCAAGAGGGAGAGCACGCGCAGGCAAAGCTGGTATCCTGTCTGCATGGCTCGATCTTCAACGTGGCAGTTGATCTTCGACTGGGAGATACTTTTGGCTATGCTTACGGTGAGTTTCTCTCCTTTGAAAATCAGAAGCAGATGTTGATTCCACGCGGCTTTTCCCATGGCTACCTGACACTGGAAGAGGACACCTTGATGCAGTGGTGTGTAGACAACGACTTTTATGGAACTGCGGCTAAAGTCGTGAGGTACGATTCGGAATTCAACTGGCAAACGAATCCGTGGCCAGTAATGGAGTACATCCTTTCCGAGAAAGATAAAAGTGCCAAGTCCTTGCAAGAACTGGCGCAGTGTGGTTTAATTAAGTCATAAAATCAATCTTCATCCTCAACTCCGTCCCACCCTATGTACCGTACTTCTACATCATCAAACCCACTCCAGTTCAGCCTTTGGCTGCAGCGGTCGCAGAAGCGTTGATACTCACGTTCCATAGAGATCCCGCATCGTGGACACCTTGGAAACTCAACACACCACTTATACGAGCACACTTCTTTTACCTTCCTCGGCCACCGGTAAGTAGGGGAAAGTAGAAGTTCATACAGTACCTGTATGGGCCGTACGTTCCAATTCCAGTTATCATCGAACCAATCTAATTTATTCTTCATGTGATTTACACCTCCAAGAGTATTGTAGGATGTAACACATAAATTGTGGGAGTGTGAGCTCCCATTGCTGCTCGAAACTTTGCACACCTCTCCGTGGTGAGCAGCAGGCAACGATCTGTAATCGGCTAAGATGTAAAGGTAATGCTGTGAATATAGGAATATGTACTATGAAATATGTGGCTTTCTTGGATATTCTCGGATTTAAGAATAAGTTGAAAGAACTTGGGCAAGAGAAAGGAATAGAGTACATAGAACGCTATTCAAGTGTTGTGTATCATGTTTTCTCTCGCTACAATAGGAGTGTTAAAGAGAGAAAAGGTCAGAATCAGAACCAAAACAAAATCAAAGGGTTTGTTGTGAGTGATTCAGTTGTTCTCTATTCGGACAATTCTGATTGTAAAACCCTGTCAGAATTGATGGACCTTATTATTGAACTGTGCAGAGAAGAATTTAATCAAAACAGCATTCTCATAAGAGGCGCGATTGCTAAAGGAAACTTTGCCAGAATTCCAGCCGAAGAACTCCATAATTTGAAAAAACAGTTGATTGTTGGGGACGCATATGTTGAGGCATATGGCATGGAGGATAGCTTCAAATCTACAGGTATAAGACTAAGCGATGAAGTGCATCAGGACATCATAAATGCTGGATTAAATCGCGATATTGTAGAAGAAACGGTAGATAATGGAAAATACTATATACTTCGGTATCTTTCTATTGATTATTTATTGGAAACTGAGGGTGTTTTTAAAGAGTTTATCCAAGCAGCTAAGAAATCTGGATGGATGCCACACTATTACAATTCACTATATATTGCAATGAAAAATGTAACAAATTCGGGAAAGCTGGATAAGCTATTTGCAACAATAGTGAAAGAAGTTTCAGAGAATAATCCATCAGAAAACTGGAGGGATATAGATGTATTTATAAGGAACAGTTTTAGCTCCGGGGTCTTTTCAAATTATCAAACGAGACTGTTGAGGTATTTGCGTAATCAACTGCAAAGTACGGATTAATGATTAATAGCGATTTTAATCTAACAAAATATATGTGATAAAGACTGTGCGGGGAGAGGGTGGTAGTGTGCGATACAGCCAGTAGAAAATCAAACTAGCCCAAAAGATTATAAAGTGTCTGGGCAACGCGGAAGCAGTTTGCATATGATGAGATGAAAGATACTCATTCTTGAACTAAAAAAATGTCGTACATATAATGACTTGTTTGAATGTCTATGATATACTACAAATAATAGGTGTGCAGGGATAAAACTGGGTATGCCAAAATTTATGTGGTTGAATTGCGACTTTATAGGAGGCTGTGTGATATGGAAAAGTTGGTTATGGAGTTTGATATAAATGAAATGTCCGTCACGGATGTGTCTGAGTTGTGTGATTTACTTTCAAAAGGAGATATTGCCTTTGAAATGGAAAAGGTAGATCATGCAGGAGATATGGGGGTAGACTCGTCGAGTCTTACTGTAATAATCTCGTCTGTCGTGGCTACGATGCCGGTTCTTCTGGCGGCCTATAAAGTTTGGGTAAAGAACAGAAAAGTAGAATTTACTTTGAAAAATGATAAGGCTGGAAAATCAGTTACATATACATCAGAAAGTGGAAGATTTCCGACAGAAGAAGATATGAGATATTTGCTTGATTATTGTAATGATGCTGCAGAAAACAAAGGCGAGTGAGAGAAATGGCAATATCAGGTAATTTTACCTTATATGCGCTTTCAACAAGTACATATAAAGATGAGAGTATCAACTTACCAGGAGTGAAAAACTCTATGGATAGGTTGAGATCAATATTAATAAAATATTGTGACAGAATTTTTTGGCATGTAGACGAGACTAATGAGGATGCGAGTAAAAATATTAGTCGCTTTTTGAACGAGTATAAACAAAATGGTGATGATACCCTTGTTTTGTATTTTTGTGGGCATGGTTATCTGACTGCTGATAACAGTGATTTATTATTATCTACTACAGATACAATGAAAAATGTTGATGAAGCGGAAATCGGGATTCGATGTAAATGGCTATTATCCAAATTGAACAAGTGCAAAATTCGGCGGTATATTGTAGTATTGGATTGCTGCAGTAGTGCAATAATGAGTTCTATGGGAAATGACAGAGAAACGGAGGGAGAAGGATTAAAAATAGAAAGTATAAAAGGTGGAGCAATTTTGACGGCCACTGACAATCCATTCAATTCTGCCAAAGAACTAGAGATTGAAGGAAAGCCGCATGCTGCATTTACTTTCTTTTTCACAGAGGCACTTAAGCATCAGATTGATAAAAGCGAGAAAAATCAAAAGAGTGTGACATTGAAGGATATATACGATGATTTGTTGGCGACTATAAAAAAATCAAAGTATTCCGAAAATATCCCGAAGCCACAAATGAAATGCAATAGTGAAGTACAAGAAATTCCTCTGTTTAGATATAAAACTCTTTTGGAAAAGAGAAAAATCACGAAAAAAGTGTTTAGTGTTCTGTTGGTTAAATCTGCGATAGATTTTCCAATTAAAGACTATGATTTTGGAGTTCCGCTTGGACTGTGGCTATTAAAGAGCTATTTTAATTTGCAGGGAACAAAAACGAACGTTCAAGTGTATGATGAACGGCTAGAGTTAAGAACAGGAAAAATTAGCAATTTTGAAGATGTTATTAAAGACTACGATATGGTAGGAGTTAGTATTTGCTCCTGTGAAGTTCCGCCTGCAATAAGAAAACTTAAAATTGCCAAGGAAAAAGGGAAAATTACATTTGTTGGAGGTATTTTTTGTTCCAGTAACGAAAAGTATTTATTGGAGTACCCATGGATAGATTATGTGATTCCTGGAGTTAGTACAGTTCCATTGTATAAACTTGTTCAGGAACTATCAAAAGAAAGGTATACAGGTGGAAGTTCCACAGTTGATTATGTTACTGGAGCAATATCTAAGAATAATTTGGATAATTTGACCGTATGGAAAACTGCACAACTTCCAGATATTGAACTTCGAACGTGGAAAGAAATTGTTAATGTATATGGGAGATTTCTTGATCAGAAAATTGATGTATTCACAACCCGGGGGTGTAGCCAACGCTGTGCTTTTTGCTCTGTACAGAAAGAATGCCAGCAGCGTACTTATCAGAGAAATGAAAAAAGTGTTATAGCGGAAATTAAATTCCTATATAATGCAGGATTTCGACGTTTTTCAATTAAAGATGAAGATTTCTTTTTATACGGTGAACATAGACTGCTTAGCGTAATTGAAGAATGTCATAAAGAGTGCGATGAAATCACGTTTAAAATTCGAGCTCGTGTAGACGAAATGAGAAGCTTAAATATTGATTTAAAAATGCTTTATACCTACGGAGTAAGAGAAATCCAGTATGGTCTGGAAACTCCAGATGAAGCACTGCTTAGAAAAGTAAAAAAAGGCTATAGGTATGGAGCTAAAGATTTAAGCGAATTGATAAGAAAAACAACAGAATGTGGAATTGTGGCAAATTGTTCATTTATTTTAGGAATAGCTGGAGAAACAAAGGACTACTATGAAAGTTTGATGGAATTTTTCAGAAAACTAAATGTGGATAGAAAATATCTAAAAATATATATTAATTTCCTGACGCCGCATCCATATAAGAATGAATTTCCCGCTGGAGATTATAAACTGATTACTACGGATTTAAAGTATTTTACCCATAAGGTGCCTGTTGCAATCCCGGATGGTATGAATCGTATTACACGAAAAAAGATGCTGGATACATATGATAGAATTGTTGCTGAGTATAAAATGGAACATTATAATCCTAAAATAGATCCGACAATACGAAGCAAGTTTATTGAAGGGGAAACAGTTCCAGCGATTATGCCGCACTATGAAAGGAATGCAATACATGATTACTGATTTTCGCTGTAAATATATTCTTCCGGTAGCATCACAAAGTGAAATTGTGAATGTTATAAGTACTCGCACCGATCAGGCACATGTTATTATGGACAATGTAATAATGACAAGGACTATTTATCAACTTCCCAATTTGTCTGATTCGAGCAACAAAAATCAACATCAATGGCTCAGGATAAGAGTAGGAGACATAGATTGTGAAAATAATTCAAAGTGTACTATAACATATAAAAAAAAGACCGGAAAAAATAATCCAGAGGAGGCTAAATTGGAGGTTGATGATTTTTATGAGGCCAATCATATGTTTGAACTTCTGGGCTTTCAGAAAACATCGACACAAGAAACGAGGCGAACAAAGTATGTATGCTTTTATGAAGATATAAAATATGTAATTTGTTTCGATGTATGGCCGGGGTTGGAAGATACACTTTTTTTAACAATAGAGCCAGGAACTAATGCAGAACAAGCAGATGTAGAAAGCTTTATTGATTTGCTGGGAATTGAAACTACAAAAATAGAAAGAAATAAGGTTGATGTTGATACAGAGTATTTAAAAAGATTTAGCATTCCGGCAAGTCTTATTGACAACTTGAGGTTTGACTTCTTTGATATGAAACCTTCTGATTTGAACGAAAAAACGAAAACATTGTGATATGGAGGTACGCAATAGTGCCCAGAACGAAAGGCAGCAAGAATAAATCGAAGCTCACCACCGACTTTGCATCTCGAATCACAGAGAAGCAGGAATCTATCGTTTGCCTCACATCGGAAATCACTTCTATCACTGCAAACATCGACACTCTGAAAGCTGACCTGAAAGAAAAGAAGGCGGCTCTTAAGTCTGCCCAGAAGGAACTGACCAAGCTGGAAGCCAAGAAAGCTGCTGCCGATCATGCCGACGAGACCGGAGAACGCCGCGGAGATTCCCACCGCCATTCCGGTCTTTTTCTTAAACCAGTTTCCAAGAATGATCGGCGCCGGGATCATGCAGACGAAGGACGAGGCAATTCCCTGAATGATGCCTGTCAAATGCCACTGCCACAGTTCATGGAAGGTCCCCATGAGGGCCGCGCAGCCTCCGTATATGACAGCTGCAATGCTGATCACGATCCGCACATCATGTTTCCGAAAGCTTGTCGCTACAAATGGCAGCGCCAAAGCAGAACTGATGCAGTAGAGCATC
>OKUW01000448.1_pt1 | contig 17220 bp, 10 predicted proteins | sample 1606771 | NCBI WGS metagenome assembly OKUW01 (sample SAMEA3882553, study PRJEB24775) | human gut metagenome | biome: human-associated habitat; feature: intestine environment; material: feces | place: Netherlands | collected 2009/2010 | reverse complement strand
TAATGATTGTGGACCGGTTGATGCTTATGAAAGTCATCAACCACCATCCTAACGAGAAACTCGTGCGCGACGTGGCATACGAGGCCAACTATCTCTATGCAGCACTTGCTCACCGTCTCGGACTGTATGCCATAAAAAGCGAGCTGGAGGATATGTCACTTAAATATACCGACAGAGAGACCTACACCTCCATTGCGCGCCAGCTGAACGAGCGTAAGAACTCACGCGACGCATATATAGCGGCGTTCATAGGTCCTATCAAGGAAAAACTCGAGGCGCTCGGATTGAAATTCGATATCAAGGGGCGTACCAAATCCATTTTCTCCATCTGGAACAAGATGAAGAAGCAGAAGGTTGATCTGCCGGGCATCTACGACCTGTTCGCCATCCGCGTCATCATCGACACTCCCCGCGACCGCGAGAAGACCGACTGCTGGAAGGCGTACGCCATCCTTGCGGACATGTACACAGCCAATCCGGCGCGCATGAAGGACTGGATCACGCTGCCCAAGAGCAACGGCTACGAGTCGCTGCACACCACCGTGTCGGCCGAAGGCCGCTGGGTCGAGGTGCAGATCCGCACGCAGGAGATGCACGACATCGCCGAATACGGCATCGCCGCCCACTGGAAGTATAAGGAAGGCAAGACAGGTGAGTCTAATAAGAATGAGGAAGCTAAGCTAAGCTGGTTAAGACAGATACTTGAATGGCAGAGAGATATGTCAGATAACAAGGAATTCTTATCATCTATTAAGAATGACCTTAACCTTTTCTCTGATTCGGTATATTGTTTCACACCTACAGGTGATGTAAAGACACTTCCGGCAGGCTCTAATCCTATTGACTTTGCTTACAGTATTCATAGTGCTGTGGGTAACAAGATGGTTGGTGCAAGGGTTAACGGCAAGCTTGTAAATATTGATTACGAGATAAAAAACGGCGACAGAATTGAGATTATTACTTCCCAGAATTCCAAGGGTCCAAGCCGTGACTGGCTCTCAATGGTTAAGTCGACACAGGCACGTAATAAGATTAACCAGTGGTTCAAGCAGGAGCTTAAGGAAGATAATATTATAAAAGGCAAGGAACTTGTATCAAGCTATTGTAAGGGTAAAGGTATAGTTCTTTCTGAGATTAATAAGCCTGAATTTATAGAAAAGGCTTTAAGAAAATATGGCTATAAAGACTGGGATTCTATTATGGCAGCAGTCGGACATGGTGCGCTTAAGGAAGGACAGATAGTCAATAAGCTCAATGAAGAGTACTTAAAGACAAAGAAGGCAGAAGTTACAGACAAGCAGGTGCTTGATACTATAGTTGCAAGCGAGAGTAAGGAAAAGGATAAGGAAAAGAAGGGCAAGGGCGGAATTGTTGTCAAAGGAATTCACGATGTTGCTGTAAGATTTTCTAAGTGCTGTAATCCAGTTCCGGGTGATGAAATAGTAGGTTTTGTCACAAGAGGAAGAGGTATCACTATCCATAGAACAGACTGTATCAATATACTTAATTTCCCTGCAACTGAGCGTGCCAGACTTATTGAAGCTGAATGGGAACAGCCAGAGAATAATAGTGAAAAGTACAGTGCTGAGATTAATATATATGCAGGTAACAGAAAAGGTCTTATCGTTGATATATCTAGGTTATTTACTGAGGCCAATATTGATGTAAGATTTATGAACAGCCGTGTCAATAAGAAGTCTATGGCAACTATCAATCTTGGTTTTGTTGTATCAGGCAAGGAAGAGCTTAACCGTCTTATAGACAAGTTAAGAAAGATAGACGGAGTGACTGATATTGAGAGAGCTACGGGCTGATGTGCTGGTAGGTCAGAGCTATCAGATTATCAGATAATGAGCTCACAAGAAAAGAGAGCGGCTGCATGAAGCAGACATTTACTTTTAAATAAAATATAATTCAGCCGTTATTGGGATATTTTCTTGATAACGGCTTTTTTAAAGAATATAAATCAGGAGGATATATGTACAGGATTGATTCAAGAATATTAGGAATGGTAGGCACAAACTGCTACCTTTTATGTAATGAAGATACTAAAGAGTGTGTACTCATCGACCCGGCGGACTGTGCAGATGAGATAAGTAAGATGATAGACGAGTCAGGCTGTGAGCTTAAGGGAATATTATTAACACACGGGCATTTTGACCATATTATGGCAGCACATGATGTAAGAGAAAAATATGGTGTAAATGTATATGCATCATGTGATGAGAAAAATACACTTGAACAGCCACACATTAACCTTGGTGAGTCATACGGAATGAACCTGTCAGTAAAAGCGGACGTATGGCACGATGACGGTGATGTGTTAAAGCTTGCAGGCTTTGATATAGAGGCACTTCATACGCCGGGACATACAGAGGGCGGAACATGCTATTATATAAAGGATATCGGAGTGCTGTTTTCGGGTGATACATTATTCTGCGGTTCAGTTGGAAGAACAGACTTTCCGGGTGGCAGCATGAGCGCTATAGTACGTTCTATAAAGGATAAGATAATGGCACTTCCGGATGACACCAAAGTATATCCGGGACATGGCGAAGGTACGAGTGTGGGATATGAGAGAGTTAATAATCCGTTTTTGGTGTAAACTTATAATGAATACGATTATGTAAATGTAAAGAATTAATAGTATGATTTTTATAAAATGAATTATATGCTATGAATGAATAGATTTAAAAAGTTGTATAATTTTTGTCTGTGTTAGAATGATAGTAAAGATACAGAAAGCCTGATGCTGGTATGAAGTTTATAGATAATTGAAAGGAATAATAATGATATATATTAAAATAGATGACAATACATTTTATGATGATGCCATAGTTCTTGTGCGTTCATTCTACCCAAGAATAGAGGTGACGGCATATAAAGATGATGCTAGTAATCATAATGGAATATGCAATAGCGATAATAATGAGCGCATTGATAACAATAGTAGCTGTATTAATGATAATGGCAAATGTAGTAATAACAATAGTAAAAATAATATGACTACTTGCAACAATATAGGCAAGGATGACATGATAATCGATATAAAAGTCCCAGATGTCACAGGTCTTAACAAGAGCCAGATGCACGATAAGTTCAAGTCATACCTTTATGATTATCTTAGTGAAAAGACCGGAAAAACGCTTCCATGGGGATATCTTACAGGTGTTCGTCCAAGTAAAATAGCATATGTAATGCTTGAAGATGGCGAGAGTGAAGATACGATAAAGAAGCATTTTATGGCTAAGCATAAAGCAAGTGAGGAAAAGGCAGAACTTGCGCTTAAAGTTGCAAAGAAAGAAATGGATATACTTAACCGTATAGATTATAAGAATGGATACAGTCTGTACATAGGTATACCATTCTGTCCAAGTATATGCCTATATTGCTCATTTTCTTCATATGCGCTTGGAGCTTATAAGGATTATGTAGACAGCTATCTTGATGCACTGATAAAAGAAATGGAGTTTGTATCAGAGTCGATGAAGGGAAGAAGACTTGATACAGTATATTTTGGCGGAGGTACGCCTACAACACTCAGTGCAGCGCAGCTTGACAGACTTATAACAGAGCTTAAGAGATTATTTGATATAGATGGCTGCCACGAATTTACAGTTGAAGCGGGCAGACCTGACAGCATAACACTTGATAAGCTTCAGCTGTTAAAGAAGCACAATGTAGGAAGAATATCAATTAATCCACAGACGATGAACCAGAAGACACTTGACCTTATTGGAAGAAAGCACACAGTCGAGCAGATTAAGAATGTATACAATATGGCAAGAGAAGAGGGCTTTGAAAATATAAATATGGATATAATACTTGGTCTGGTCGGCGAGGATGTTGATGAAGTCAGACATACACTCAGTGAGATACAGGCTATGAATCCAGAAAGTCTCACAGTACATTCACTTGCAATAAAGAGAGCAGCCGCACTTAACATATGGAGAGATAAGTACAAGCAGCTTTCAACAAAGAATACAGATGATATAATCAGGATGACCGAAGAAACTGCCAGAAATCTTGATATGCAGCCTTACTATATGTATCGTCAGAAGAACATGGCTGGTAACTTTGAAAATGTAGGATATGCCAAGGAAGGCAAAGAGTGCATATACAACATACTTATAATGGAGGAGAAACAGACTATAATTGCCTGTGGCGCTGGTGCAAGCTCCAAAGTTGTATTCCACAATGAAAGCGATGACAACCATTCAGTAAGAATTGAGCGAATTGAAAATGTTAAGGATGTAAGAAACTACATTGACAGAATTGATGAGATGATTGAGAGGAAGAGGGAGTTTTTTAGAGAAAATCAGTTCTAGAAAATGTTGTGATTTGCTTTTCAATAAAATCTTTTATTTATTATTAAATGATGATACAATACGAATATATTTATATTGGAGATATAGAGTGTTAAAAGTTTCTGGAGCAATGGAAAACACTTGATTAAAGGGGAGGTACTAAGTTGAATATATCTGGTATTAAATTAGAAAATTTTACTGTTTTTAAAGATGTAGAGCTTAAGTTTGATAAAGGAATTAATGTTTTTATAGGTGAAAATGGAACAGGCAAAACACATATATTAAAAGTATTATATTCCGCTTGTCAGTCATCAAACCCTAAGATTTCATTTTCTAATAAAATTGTTCGTACATTATATCCAGATGATTATAAAATATCGAGATTAATTACCAGAGGAATAGGCAATAGAGGTACTAATATAGCTAGGATTAGAGTCAGTGCAAGAAATGACGTACAATGTCCAGTAAAAAATCTTACTATGGAGTTTAATCATAAAACAAAAAAGTGGGATGCATTAATAAAAGGAGAAGAAGGCTGGGAAAATGAATTCAGAAATACAAGCAGTATATATATTCCTGCGAAAGAAATTCTATCTAACAGCTATAATCTTGCAGCAGCTATTGAAAAAGATAATGTGCGTTTTGATGATACTTATATAGATATAATTAATTCAGCTAAAGTAGATGTGACCGTAGGTCGTAATAGTAAGGAAAGAGATACAAGGTTAAAAGCTATAGAAGAAATTATTGGTGGAAAAGTATCTTATGATAAAGAAAGAGATGAATTCTATATGAAGGTTGCTAATTCTAAGAGAGAATTTAATCTTGAGGCAGAGGGAATTCGTAAGATGGCGCTTTTGTGGCAGCTTGTAAAGAATGGAACATTGGAAAAAGGAGCGGTTTTGTTCTGGGATGAACCAGAAGCTAACATTAATCCGGCCTATATTTCAATAATAGTTGAATTATTATATACATTGCAAAGAGACGGAGTACAGATATTTGTATCAACACATGATTATATGCTTGCCAAATATTTTGAAACAAGAAAGAAAGAGGACACGTCTATATTGTTTCATTCATTCAGAAAAGATGGAAATATAGTAGAATATTCGTCAGCACCAAGGTTTGCAGACTTAAAGAATAATTTAATTATTGAATCTTTTGATAATTTGTTGAGTGAAATATATGCTGTACAAACATGAGAATAATTATGGGTGATATATTTACAGATGAGAATAACCAGTATCAGATAGATTGTACGGATGCAATATGGATATCCATTGGATGATAAGGTATCAAAAGGTATGATAAGAAATAAAATTGCAGAAATATTGCCATTTAAGTTACAAAAGAATATAGGTAATGGAAATAAACTAATAGAAAAAGTAAGTGTTCTTTCTATAGATGAGTGGAATGAAGATGAAAATTATGGTAGATTTCCATTAAAACCAGTATAGAAAATATACCCACCAGTGTCCTATGTACGAATATACATAGGATACTGGTGGGTATTGTGCAAAATATTGAAAGTCAAAGAGTTTATATAAATAAAGAGGGAAAATATGGGATTAGCAGGAGAAATAAGCGACTATATAAAAAGTAATGGGTTAGATTATGTATATGATAAAGCAAAAAGTAAATTAAGACAGAAAAAATTTGAAACATTCTGTGATGAATTGCCGGGGATAATAGAAAATAAAGTATTGTTTCCTATGCAGAGTACAGAATATTTTACAGAGCTTCAGAAATTCTATATATGTAACAAAGTTATAATAAGATATCTATTAAGTTATCTTGCAATCAGTGAAGAATCAGTAACTGGACTGACTGATAAGTTTATAAAAGAATTTATAAAAGAATATTCGCATTATGGTAAATATGAAGTACAATTGAAGAAAATATTGGATAAGTCTGCTGATATAATAAAATTAGAGTTGAAAAATTCAGGTTTGTTATCAAATGATAAGAATAATGAATTAGAAATAGTACAGAATACAAGAGGAATATTAAAAACACAAGGTGATATTAGTAATAATTATCATGAAATAAATAAAAAATTGGATTATATATCGGCTAATATTAGTAGAATAGGTAATAATTTAACAGAAGTATTAACGGATGATAATCATATAAGTGATAATACAGAATATGCTGCTGAATTTAAAAATATAGAGAAGAATTATCAGGCTAATACGAGATTTAGAGATGCAATAATCAAGTATAATGAATTGATTAATGATATAAGGGAGAGTGGAGTAGATGCAAAAGAACTTCTTACTAATATATACATTAATCTGGCGTTGTGTTATACCAATATTGAGGATTATACTAAAGCTAGAAAAAATCTTACATATTCAGAAAAATATTGTGACTACACACAGAATGCAAAATATTACTATATAAAAGCATATACATGTTGGAAAAATAATCAAAATAATAACAGACAGTATAAAAATATTGATGCGTCAGAAGCTATACAACTGCTTGATAAAGCTATAAATATAGATAATAAGTATATACCAGCAATAATATTAAGATGTGAGCTTGGTGCTTTGATAAAAGAGGATAAAGAAGAATTGTTTCTTAAATTGGATGAAGTATGGAAATGTATTGTAAATAATACCGATAATAGCAGATATCATTCATCTTATTATGCGGCAAGAGGAATAGTTAGTAAGATATATGCAGATTATGAGGAAGCAGAGAAATGGATGTTAAAAGCAGAAGGTGAGAAACATTCTGTTAATAATCTGATTAACCTTGGAATAATTCGCTATTCTATGGCAACTAAAGCGTGTGAATATGGAAAGCGCATATCAAGAGATATGATAGATTATACTCATATGTTTAGTTCATTGGATTATTTGTCCAAAGCAATGGAAGAAATATTGCAATCTGAAGACAAACATTATGATGATCAATTTCTTATGTTATATGTTAATGTATGTATAATATGTGAAAGAATGGATAAACTTGATGTGTTGTCACTTAGTGATACTGATATGGCCAAGCTGGATTATGATACAAAAAGAAATATAATATATCATCAGATGTTATGTGGAAACAGGGATAATATTGGCTATCTTAGTGAGGGAGATATAAACTATATAACATGTCTTGAAATGTCAGAGAATGGTAATGATGATGAGGCACTTAGCTTTTTTAAAAATAAGCTTAATATAGGAAGTAAAAATGAGATTAGTAGAAATTATAATTTGGCATTGCAGCTTGCACTTGATATAAAAAGAACAGAGGATTATAGAAGCATAAGAAGTGAAGCAATAAAAAGTGATATAGATTGTCCATATATTGAACTATATGATGCAAGATATTATGAACTTATAGGGCTAAAAGAAAAAAGTAAAGAATTATATGATAAGCATATTCATAGCAATGATGTTATGTATATATGGAACTCTATAGGTTTTTATAGAAGAAACAGGTATGACGAGGAACTTAAACAGATATATACAGAAATTCTTAATAAACTTGGAAAACATGAGCTGGCGATATATAATCCTGAAAGCTTGATATATGATGCTTTCATATACCTTGCAGATATTGATATATATACAGCACTTGATATGTATGAGAAGTATGCAGATATATTTATAAGTAACAGGCAACGCATACAAATAGGAGAATTTATATATTTTAAAGTACTAGATGCTGGAAGGTTAATAGAATTATATGAACAGATACCAGATGATAGTAAAACATTTGCACAGAAAATAAACTATATTATACTTTTAAAGTATATATTATCTTTCGATAAAGCCAAGAAATATGGAGAAATGCTTGGAAATTCATATAAGATAGAGGATAAGGAAAATCAAATAAAGTATCTTGAACTTATGAGTGAAGTTAGTCTGCTTGATAGGGATTTGGATGCAAGTGTCAGATATATAACAGAAGCAAAGGAATTGGCAAAAGAACTTGTGTATAATCCAGTTCATCAGTTATATATGTCAAGACTTATGAGATGTGGAAAAGAAGACGGTATATCTTATGGTATTGAATTCAAGAATATGCATCCTAATGTTGCAACATGGATAGAGTCTATGCAGGCTATAGAAGTGAATGAATCAGGAGAGAAAAAACTTACAGATGAATTCTGGGATAGAATAAATGCTATAAAGGAGCATTATGACAATATAATTCCATATTATGATAACGAATATGTCACAATATATATGTTGCAGAAAGCGCTTGGAAAAGATAACGATATGATAGCTATGCTTGGCATGCCAGATGATAAACAGATTAAAATGGTGGTTAATAACGATAGTAATGATAATATAATAGAAAAATCAAAAAAAATAGGTGATGCTATAGTAGTAGATGCAATGACACTTTTATTCCTAAATGCATATGATGTGATGGAACTGTTGGATATATTTAGAACAATATATATAACATATAGTTCAGTAGAAGAACTTGAGAAAATCTATGTGAATTATGGTGGGAATATGATAGAGAATATATTAGAATGGCTTAAGAGTGACTTAAGAATAGAATTATATCCATCATATAACAAAAGAAATGAAAAAGATTCATTCTATCATCCTGCATATTTTATGGATTCTATTGAGACAGCGAAGAGAGAAAATTGTTATTTTTTTACCATAGACGGAAAAGTACCTCGTCTATTCAATAAGGAGAGAGAAATATTTATAAATGTTATGCATCTCGTATGTAAAATGACAGGTGAGTCTGCATCAAGAGTTATACTTAATTTGTTGTCGCATAATATAACATTTATCAGTTTCAGACCAGAAGATATTATATATGCATTGAATAGAACAAATATATTGTTACAAGATTCATTGCCAATAGATGCTTCAATAAATAATATTATTAACAAAATGTTTAGCATTAATAGTACAATTGATGCTATAAGTTATCTTGGAGTATATAAAAAAACATTTGAAGATATTATAATTTGTTATGGTTCTGAAAATGCTATAACAGGTAAGTTCATAGAATGTATATGCAGACAACTTGACAGAACATATTCAAGGGCAAGGGTGAATTACCTTGATTATATGGAGAATAGAGAAGAATCAGAGTATTACAAATGTATATTTTATTGGAAGTATAATGAAAGGCTCATTATTATATTAAGAAGATTACTGATTAATTATAATGAATTGTGGCAGAAGTTGTATGAATATCCGTACAGACATATGGATGTAAAAATACTTGATAAAGTAGATGCAAAGTATGGTAAAGGAAAAAAAGAGATTACGAAAAATGATAAGAGGTTGGATGAGATTGCAAGGGCATATAATTTTAGGCAGTGAATTAATTTTTTACAAGAAAATATCAGTAAAAATGTATAATTGATTATTGTGAAAAATATTTTGAAATGTAACAAATAAATATTAATTGTTAGCAGGAATGAAATAGGATTATGAATAATAAAAATGATATATTAGAGTCTTGGATAATGGTTGAACATTTATCAGAGGGAGATATTAATTTAAATGATAAGGCAATTTTGACGTTTAGTGGGTTATGGCAACAGGATTATTATGCTGTGATGCTAGATAGAATGAATAAGAGCAGGGTCGGAAAATATAAAAATAGTGGAGTTGTTATATATTTTGATATTTTTCCATTTTGTGAAGTCATTGATTATCTAAGAACAAAATATAAATTAAAACCAACAGAACAGGAAATTACAATAGGAAATAAATTTTCATTTGCTTTATATTTTGATAAAGAACTTAATTTTGTTTCTGAAATGACATTTTTAACAGAAAGTTATTATATAAGGAATAAAAGAAGAATACCTAGAGAAAATGAATTTATGGCGTTTGAAGCAGAAAAAAGAAAGGAATTCGAAGAGCTATTTGAATGTTCAGAAGATGATGACTACATAATACATTTTAATCGTATGATATCGCTAATTCTTAAAAAATATAATATTTTGATTGAAAATTGTAGAATACAGGTATTAAAAAATATTGAAACAGATGCCACAAATTTACATTCTTTTTTCATAGCTGATTTGGAAAAAGCAAAAAAAATACATTCAGACAATTTAGATAAGTATATAGCTGCAAATTCTATAGAGCGTATAAATTTAAATAGTCAAAAGGAAAGTAAGGAATTTAATCACGGAGCTTTTGATGATATTTTACAGCCAGAGAATTATCCTATTGCACGATTTCCCAGTAATCCACAATTTTCGCTTGCATTTATGCAACAGGTGGCTGTTAATTTATCAATAGGGGTTGATAATAATCAGATTAGGAGTGTAAATGGACCACCGGGTACAGGAAAAACGACATTATTAAAAGATATATTTGCTGAGCTTATTGTAGAACAGTCATATGATATAGCAAAAAATTCATTAAAATATATAAGAGGTAATGCTTCAACAAAATATATGGATAATGCTTCTATTGGTATTATGCCTAAAAGTATAGCAGAGAAATGTATAGTCGTTGCAAGTTCAAATCATAGTGCAATTCAAAATATAGTTGATGAATTACCTTTGAGTGAAAAAATAGATAAGGAATTTGTCGATAGTATTGTTAGAGCAGATTATTTTAAGGAAATAGCAAATTCATTAGTAGAAACAGAATGGTATGAGGACGAAAAAGGCAAGCATGAAAAATTAAAAATTACAAAAAAAGAAGGTTCTGATAAGTTTTGGGGATTGTTTTCAATTGAAGGTGGAAAGAAAGATAATATGAAATATATAGTTACAGTGTTAAAACACATTGTAAATTATCTTGAGTGTGAATATACACCGGATGATGATATATACGAAAACTTTCTTGAAATGTACGACAAGGTTTATAATTATCGGAGCAATATTCAAAATACTTCACAGAATATAAAAAATATTAAAAAATCTAAATTAGTAATAGATGAAAAATTACAAAAACTAAACTATGAAGTGACTAGCAGAAAATATAATCTAAGAAAATTAAAATTAGAGAATGAAAAAATTATTGAAGATATTCAATATAAGATAGAAAATTTAGAAAATCAGATGAATAATTTTAATACACAGATACAGATGGCAGAATGTGAAAAGAATACTGTTCTTAAGTGCATTGAAGCATTGAAACTCCAAAAACCAAAATTATTTTCTCCACGAAAGCATAAGAAAGAATTTAGACAACAGAGTAAAGAATATTCTGACCAGCTTCAAATAGCTATTGTTAAAGAGAATAAAATAAGAATTGAATTATTAGGATTGCAAGATAAGATAAAGAACTTTCAAACAGAAATAGATATAATTAAAAGAAAATCAGAACAAGATCAAATAATATTTGATACATGGGAAGAAAATAAAAAGTCTGAAATTCATAATTTAGAAGCTGAAGTAGAAAATCTGGAAGAAAGACTAAATAGTATTGAAATAAATGAGCTTAATCTGGAGTTGGACTATGAAGAATTACAATTGAGTAATCCATGGTTTGACATAAAATATAGAAGGTTACAATCACAATTATTTATTAAAGCATTGGAAGTTAGGAAACAATTTTTGTATGAAAATAGAAAAAATATAAAAGCAGCTTATATTATATGGAACAAACAAAGTGAATATCTTGAAAAGAAACATATAATATCGGAAGCATGGAATTGGATAAACATGACTATACCGGTTATAGGTTCTACATTCGCCAGTTTTTCAAGAATGTGTGCAAATATGGGAAAAGAAACCATAGGACATTTATTTATTGATGAAGCAGGACAAGCACTTCCACAAGCAAGTGTTGGAGCTATTTTCAGAAGCAGATATGTTATGGCAGTTGGAGATCCTGCACAGATAAAACCAGTTCTTACATTGGATTCTAATATTCTTAATATGTTGGGGGAATATTATGGTGTATCAAGACAATATTTATCTGAAACAGCATCTACACAAACGCTGGTAGACGCAATAAGTAAATATGGATTTTATAAGGATACTAACAAAGAAGATTGGATAGGAATACCATTATGGGTACATAGGAGATGTAAATATCCAATGTTTGATATTTCAAATAAAATTTCGTATTCGGGTAATATGGTACAGGGAGAAAAGTCTGATGGAATTGCTGAATGGTATGATATAAAAGGTCGTGCAATAGATAAATATGTTGCAGAACAAGGGGAGTTTTTAAGAAAAAAACTTCAAAGTATGATAATGAAAAATCCTAACATTGTAAATAAACAAAGTGCCAATATTGTATATGTAATTAGTCCATTTAAGAATGTTGCATATCAATTATCACAGGAATTAAAGAAAATTGGTTTTACAAGATATGATAAAAATGGCAAGCCTACCAATGTTGGAACTGTTCATACATTTCAAGGAAAAGAAGCACCTATTGTGTTTTTAGTATTAGGTGCAGATGAAAAATGTATTGGAGCAGCAAATTGGGCAATGGGAACAGAAAATCCTAATATTATGAATGTTGCAGCAACACGGGCAAAAAATGAGTTTTATATTATTGGTGATAAGAAAATGTATTTATCACTTAATAGCGATGTAATAAATAATACGTATGAGATAATAAAAAAACATATGATTTAGTTATATATTTGTTAAAGATTAATATGAGTACTCTTCTCACAAGAGCATAAAGATACTGCTTTATAATGGGATAGTATGAAATGTGCCCTATTTTGTTTTACAGTAAATCATATCTGGTAATTAAGACAGCTGGAATGAAATAATAGATTCTAGCTGTCTTAATATCATAGAAGTTAAAATATAGATTTTAATAATTTTGTCATTAAATGAATAATATTATTCTTATAAGAGTTTTTTCAACTGCTCTCTCTTTTCAGTATCAATTTTTAATATATCCATAGCCTTATCTACTGATACATGAAGACTATCCATTATATTTTTGATTGCGTTCAAAGTTGCCTCGTCACGACCTTCCGTGAGTGCCTGCTTACGAGCTTCTTCACGAGCCTCCTCACGCAACACATCCATAACACCTTCTTCGTCATATTCAAATATACTCACGTCAATCACCTCATCCCTATGCTTTATAAAGAAGTCCGACAGTATATCCTCTTTAATACATTCATCAACGGATTCGATAACTGATGTTCGCACATTCAAGCCAAGTGTATCCATCTTATGACGTACTTTATTGACAAATGTCATATAATCCCTAAGCGACTGGCAGCGGTTCAGAATGTCATCCGTGAATAATCCATTTACATTGCTGACATTTTTATGATTATTGTTGTGAGAGCTGCCTTTATTGTTAGTGTCATTGCCAGCAGCAGAGTCAGCTTCTTCATCTGGATTAAGATTGATTACGGTAACGATTAATTCAAGCTCCGGATTGTCTGTAGGATGTTCAAACATATCCGACAGCCTGAGAATTTTAACACGTTCCTTCATCTTTTCCCTGCCGTTATAGAAGGTAATAAAATGCGGAGTAGGAATTTTAATCATACTTCTTCTGTGCAGCATACTATTGGGAAACATATCCCTATATACCTCAGAGCCATAATGGAAAAATCTTAATGGCATATTGAAGTTGATAGATGACTGCTGCTCAAACATATATAACTCATAACTGAATACAAATGAAGCATCATTCTTATACTTCATATATACGCCGCCTTTCAGCGTAGTTATTGTAAGATTGTCAATATCAGTATGAGATGAATTATTCAGCGCATTATACAAATCTAATAAGTTGTTTTTATCAGAATATAACAGGCAGAACACGTTATCACTGTATCGCTTGGTTGTAGTAGAGGAGCTACTATCTTTTTTAATTGTTTTATTATTATCAGCGCTTTTGTTGTAATAATTATTATCATTGTCATTATGTTTCATAAGCAAAATCTCCTTTTGTATTAAGTAAATCTGACAACAGGCAGATCTGCTATGAAAACAATAAATAACATATATATATTGTAACATCTGGTTTGGCATATAACAAGTGAGTTGAGAGTATATCATTTTCAGAAATTTTTTGAAATATTCTTAAACATATTTACTGCCAATTATAACAAGTGTGTTAAAACGATATCTGTTATGTGCAGGTTAAGTGAAGCTGCACGATAAGATAAAGGTTTTTGGCATAATAATATAGATAGAAGATAAATTATGCTACAAAATATTAACACCTGATATAACCAATTATAGTAGCTGCCTGATTGTATATATGGGTATTGGTCTGATACTGAATTCAGCGCGAAATGTTAGAAATACATAAATATATGCTAAATAAGGGTGAAAATATCTATAAGTCTATGATGCAGATATTGTGAGCGGACATATTACTTGTATAATCACATAATCATAATTAAGCAATAGCTGGTTATACAACATCAAAATAAATCTAATAGGCAAATATAAACTTTTTGGAAAAGTCTTAGCTGCACGTTATGCAACATCAAAAATAAATTCTATAGCAATAAATATATGTATTTAAGACTTAATTAAGTATACTGTTAATATACGGCAAAAACAATAGAAAGTCAATAGTGAATTTATAAAAAGTATAAAAAGAATATTGCTACATAAAAATTATGCTGCAAAATATTGTAAATTCAAAGAATTGAAAAAAGTTTGTATTTCCAAAAGGGTAATAAAGCCTGTGCTGTGAAAATGACTTGTTGGATGAAAAAGCTTGTCAAAAGATAAAAGAATGTTTTGAATATTTAACAGAAATCTGATATTATCTATAGAGTGTGTTATTTTATGATATCAGATTTTTTGTGCGTTTAGGATTTAACTGGCTGGCTGTGGTACTGTTGGCAGGTTCGATATTCAATAATGTGGCAGATAGAATAAATATTGATACAGGATAGGAGAAAGATAAGGTGGCAGCAGGTTCAACATTTGGAAATATATTTAAGATAATGACCTGGGGTGAATCCCATGGAGAAGGACTGGGGGTGGTTGTGGATGGATGTCCAGCGGGTATTCCTTTATGTGAAGAGGATATACAGAAGTTTCTTGACAGAAGAAAACCGGGACAGTCTAAGTTTACTACACCAAGGAAGGAAGATGACAAAGTAAGTATTTTGTCAGGTGTATTTGAAGGAAAAACGACAGGAACACCTATATCTATGGTGGTATACAATAAAACACAGCGTTCATCTGATTATTCAGAGATTGCTAACTACTACAGACCCGGACATGCGGATTACACATTTGATGAGAAATATGGTTTCAGGGATTACAGAGGCGGCGGAAGAAGCTCAGGACGTGAAACTATAGGAAGAGTGGCAGCAGGTGCTGTTGCTATGAAGGTTCTTGAAGCACTTAATATCAGCGTGAGTGCGTATGCATCAAGAATAGGCGGTATAAGCATTGATTATGATAAGTTCGATATAAAAGAACGTGATAATAATGCATTTAATATGCCTGATAGTGAAGCGGCAGCAAGGGTAGAAAATTATGCTGGTGAAAAGATACAGGAGAAGGATTCTATCGGTGGTATAATAGAGTGTGTTGTAACGGGTATGATGCCGGGAGTTGGTGATCCTGTGTTTGAAAAGCTGGATGCTAATCTTGCAAAGGCGATTATGTCAATAGGAGCTGTCAAAGGCTTTGAGATAGGTGACGGTTTTGCTGCGGCTGACAGTACAGGAAGTACTAATAATGACAGCTTTACTATGAAAGATGGCAGCATAATAAAGAAAACTAACCATAGTGGTGGAGTGCTTGGTGGTATGAGTGATGGTTCTGATATAATATTCAGGGCAGCAGTTAAGCCAACGCCATCTATAGCGGCAGTCCAGCAGACAGTCAACAAGTCAGGTGAGGATATTGAGATATCAATAAAAGGCAGACACGACCCTATGATAGTGCCAAGAGCTGTAGTTGTAGTTGAAGCTATGACTGCGTTGACACTTGTAGATATGATATTAGGTAATATGACATCAAGAATAGACAGAATAGTTGATTTCTACAAAAGATAGATAAAAGACTGCTTTCTATATAGATTATGGAAGGATATATCAAAGAAGAATAAATTGGTATAATAACTAATAAAAAAGCTGAATTATAGAAATAAGATAAGAAGGAAAAGAGAAATATGTATAAAATATTAAAAACAGATGGAAGAGCTAAAAGAGCAGAATTCACAACAGTTCATGGAACAGTTCAGACACCTGTATTTATGAATGTTGGAACTGTTGCGGCTATAAAAGGCGCAGTTGCTACAACAGATTTGCAGGAGATTGGAACACAGATAGAATTATCAAACACATATCACCTTCATGTAAGACCAGGTGATAAGCTTATAAAGGAACTTGGAGGACTTCATAAGTTTATGAACTGGAATAAGCCAATACTTACAGATTCAGGTGGATTTCAGGTGTTTTCGCTTGCAAAACTCAATAAAATCAAAGAAGAAGGCGTAACCTTCAGCTCACATATTGACGGACACAAAATTTTTATGGGACCCGAGGAATCCATGCAAATTCAAAGCAACCTTGCTTCAACGATTGCAATGGCGTTTGATGAATGCGTTAAAAATCCCGCAACCTACAAATATGCCAAAGAGGCGTGTGAGCGCACAACAAGATGGCTTGAACGCTGCAAAATTGAAATGGACAGGCTTAATTCACTGCCGGAAACAATAAATAAAGATCAACTGCTTTTCGGCATAAATCAGGGCTGCACATTTGATGATTTACGCATTGAGCATATGAAGCTGATAGCAAAAATGGATTTGGACGGCTATGCAATCGGCGGACTTGCCGTCGGTGAGCCGAAAGAGGATATGTACAGAATAATAAGCGCAGTAACACCTTTTGCACCGTATAATAAGCCAAGATATCTTATGGGCGTGGGCACACCGGGAAACATTATTGAAGGAGTAAGCAGGGGAGTAGATCTTTTTGATTGTGTTATGCCGAGCCGAAACGCACGGCACGGTCACCTTTTTACCAAAAAAGGAATTATAAATATAAACAACGCAAA
>OKUW01000436.1_pt1 | contig 17621 bp, 14 predicted proteins | sample 1606771 | NCBI WGS metagenome assembly OKUW01 (sample SAMEA3882553, study PRJEB24775) | human gut metagenome | biome: human-associated habitat; feature: intestine environment; material: feces | place: Netherlands | collected 2009/2010 | reverse complement strand
TCAATATTTTATCATCAGTTCCAAGGGCAGATAATTTCATTTCAGCAGAACTATTAAATATTGGATTTAATCTATCTGATTCTTCTGAACTTCTTATTATATCTTGATATATTTTATCAAAGATTTTATAAACTTTGTTCTCATTCTTATCTGCATATTCCTTCAGTAATACCTCTGTCAAAGATGTTCCCGGTATATCCCTTGTATACATAACATTTTCCTTAATGTTTGTCTCTGATACCAGTATTCCCTTTTTCTGCAGTATCTTATGATTATTGTCTGTTGCCTTTAATGCATTAATACTATTAGAATCTGCAATCTTATAATATCCTTTATCCCTAGAATAAACAGTTATCATATTATATTCTTTATTCCTAAAAGGTGATGATACCGCATACTGTATCTGTCCAATATTTTCATCATCTGCGCTACATTCAACCATAAAAGAATTGGCAAAAAATTCAAATACATCATTGTCTACAAGATCACCATATATATGTTCTTCATCTGAAATCATCGAATTTCCATTAGGCTCATAGTATGGAATCCAGTTATCTATTGAACCATTTTTAGGCAGATAATCTTCTGAATATACAACCTGCGGCATCTTATAATCTGGCAACGGGTAATAAAAATATGTATTACTAAATCCTACAGACTTGACAAGTCTTTCAAGTTGTTTTTTTGAAAAGGTTCTTGCAACATTACTGTATACATAATTATTTATTCCATCATACGGAATCCCACTATGATCCTCTGGTGCCCCACACCAGTATTTAAGACCGTATTTGTTTTCAATTGCTATTATAAGCTTTCCATTTGGTTTAAGAAGCTGCTTTATTTTAGATAAGAAATCTCTAAACGGATTGCTTGATGATGTAAAATTATTCTGATATTCTAACACACCTATAAGGGTAATATAATCATACTTTTTATTGAACTGAATATCATTAAGATTTCCTACAATTATTTCCAGATTATCATATTCTCTGCATCTTAAATAAGTTGCTGTTGCCCTTCTTTTAGATAATTCAACAGCTGTAACAGAATTGCATTTTTTACATAACAATTCTGTTATTGCACCCATTCCACACCCTATTTCCAGTACATCTGATTGTTCTTTAAATGGATACCAGTTAAGAAGATTTTGTCTGATACGCGTAAGATGATAAAATACCGGCCACGAATAATTATTACTTATTGCTTCCTCATAATCTGTATCAGAATTAGCTGCTATCATCTTAATAACTTCATTTTCTACATCTCCATCAGAATACAAATCCTCTCCTTTATAAAAAGATGTATTGAATACTGGTTTGGGTTCTCTCCCTTTATATCCGTACATGCTTACATCTACCATCTTCCATCCTCCGCAATTATAGGTTTATTAATTAAATACAATATCAAATATTTCTTTAAATCTTATATCATATGTATGTTTCTCTGATACCTTGCCTGTACCATTACTCGCAATCTGCTTTCTTTCACTTTCATGTTCAAGATAATATCTGCATTTTTTAACAAGGTCATCGACAGATTCATACATAACCATGTCTTCCCCCGGCACAAATACATCATACATGTCTTCCTGATAATTAGAAAGAAGAAAGCCACCCGCTGCACATATATCCATGCATCTTAATGGAATACCCGACTTAATGCTTCGTAATGTTATGTTTAAATTAATTCTCGAATTATTAAACACATAGGGCATCTCATCATAGTAGTCTACTGGTCCTTTATTACACACGCCCTGTATATCTGGCGTAGTATTAGGAGTATACAGATTAATTATATAATCATTAGAAAACCTTTCACCTAACTTTTCAATTATCTCATGTCTTTCATCTGCCGCCATTTTTCTGGCAAGAAAATAATTTGCATATAAGTATTCAATAGTTTCCACTCCATCTTTGTTTGTATCTAATGGACATGCCTTTTTCATATCATTTATAATCCTATGATTAAGCATATGCTCTAAAAAGAAATATCCATATACCTCTCTCTGTGCTTTCATAATAGACTCTAGATATCCCCTTGTATATTCAGATACTCCATTTAACCTGTCATATAGATTATGTTTTTCATTATACATTGATCCTACAAACGCTATATCTGCTTTATAAATACTATAATGCTCAGATTTAACATTTTTTTCAAGCATGCGCTTCATTCTATCCATATTAACAGCCAATGGAGCATAATACACAGTATTAATTCCGGCATTCTTCAGTTCAAGATACTGCGCTTTATCAAATAAAAAGACATAATTACAATGATTAATTATTGTATATGAATATAATAAAACCTGTGGGCTATCATATACCCATGAAATATACGGCAAATTATATTTTTTGCAATTATTAGATATAATCGGGCTGTAATTAAATGTAAACACAACATCATACTTCTCATTATTAATCCCACATTCATATGCGTTTAAAAATAAATCATCAATTTCTTTATCTTGTCTATCACAAATATTTTTTGTTTGAATTGTTTTATATTTATGTCCCGCTTTAAATAAACACTCTTCTACATCTATTATTCCAAAATTTTTATGTTCAAAAATAAGTATATTCACAATTCCCCCATAAATTATAAAAAAGCTGGCAACTTGGCGATAAATACCGCTGAGTGCCAGCCTATAAGTCTATATATTATATTACTGTAAGAGTGAAAGAACTCCCTGTGCCTGCTGATTAGCCTGAGCAAGCATTGAATTTCCAGCCTGTGAAAGGATGTTATTCTTGCTATACTGTACCATCTCTTCAGCCATATCTGTATCACGGATACGTGACTCTGCTGCTGATGTGTTCTCTGATGTTGTATCCAGATTGTTGATTGTGTGCTCAAGTCTGTTCTGAATAGCACCAAGTTCTGATCTCTGATCTGATACTGAATCAATAGCTTTCTGAATCTTCTCCATTGCTGAACCTGCTGCACCAAATGATGTTACATCAAGAGAATTAACGCTTAATGATGCTGCATCCATGTTATCGATACTTAATGTAATCTTCTGTCCCTTAAGAGAACCAACCTGAAGATTCTTGTTCTTGAAATTACCATCTAACAGATTCTGAGTATTGAACTGTGTTGTAGAACGAATTCTATCAATCTCAGATGTAAGCTGATTAATTTCCTTCTGGATAGCTCCTCTATCAGTAGATGTGTTAGTATCATTAGCAGCCTGTGTTGCTAACTCATTCATTCTCTGAAGAATTGAATGTGTCTCATTAAGAGCACCTTCAGCTACCTGAATAAGTGAAATACCATCCTGTGCATTAGATGAAGCTTTGTTAAGACCTCTAATCTGGCTTCTCATCTTTTCTGAAATTGAAAGACCAGCTGCATCATCACCAGCTCTGTTAATTCTATAACCTGATGATAACTTTTCTGTAGACTTCTGTAATGAGCTTGTAATAGTGCCCATCTGTCTGTTAGTGTTCATTGCTGAAAGATTGTGTTGTACTACCATAATAGTTTCCTCCTTGAATTCTTGGTGGCTTCCTTGCCACCCATTAATTTTGTTTCAGGATTATCTCCTGTTATTTATTATATCGGACATTCAGTCATTAACTTTAGTCCTAATATAAACTAATTTATAAAAAATATCAGGCTATTTTTTCTTATCCATAAACTGAGGTTCATTACTTACTCTGCTCATATTCTGATAATACTTATTAGCCATACTCACACTGCGCTTGGCAGTCTTTGTTTCCTCTCTGAGCTGACGAAACTTTCTTTCTATCTGTACCTTGTTCCTTGATTCCTGTGCCTGTATAGTTGCACTTAATGACGATACTTCCCTGATAAGCTCCTGAAGTCTTTGTATGTCATTCTTATAGTTCTGCTTATACATCTGGATATCATCCCTGACTCTGTCATATACCGACTGAAATCCTTCATCCAGTGAATTCAGAATATCTATACACGCTGACTTTTCTTCCATATTCTTCTGAAATATATCGCCATCAAATTCTTTTTCCTGAAGAATATTCTCCTGTTGAATATTATAATCAACTATATCTTGTAAGACTTTTTTCTTCTTTTCAAGACTATCTATCATTATCTGAAGATAATTCTTTGTTTCCATATGCATCCTCAACTTTGAAATCTATAACTGCTGTTATAAGCAAGCTTACACCGGATAATTACTTACTTCCTGCGCGCTTCATAACTTCTTTCCAGGTATCACGCATACCTCTTAACTCATTAGTCGCCTGCTCAAGAATCTCTAAGTCTTTTCTCATATTGGCATCAACTAATAATCCATATATATACTTATAAAGCTTATCAAAATCTTCTGCTACAGGATACTTATGGTTAAGTGTTGCCTGAAATTCTTCTATAATCATCTCTGCCTTAACAATATTCGTGTGAGCCTTTTCCATATCATTCTTCTCTATCGCAACTGCTGCTATATTACAAAACTTAATAGCTCCCTCATAAAGTAAAAGCGTAAGTTCTGCTGGTGATGCAGTTAATACCTTATTGCGATTATACTGTTGAGCCATATTCTGATTATATATCATAACTTATCCTCTCCTGATGTTCATACATCCTTGTATTTATCAATATTGTGTGCATTACATATAATACTTATGTTTATTACATGTGATATGTTAAATTATATGCAATGCAACACAATGTAACATAAACGAATCATTCTAGGTAATATTATACATTAATTACCAATAAATTCAATAATATTATTATATATTTACTTATATTTTCATGTATATTTTTATATATGATGTTAAGGTTCAAATATATTTGTCCCCAAAGCTTTTATCGATATTATCAGCTTCCAAAAAGTCCCGACATAGAAGATGACTGCGAATTGAGCTTAGCAAGTGCTGACTCCATAGCTGAGAACTTACTATAGTAGTAATCTTCCCATGTTGATACCTTTGATTCAGCATCACTTATCTTTGTGTTGTATTCTGAATACTGTGTATTCATCTGCTTATCATTGTAAATCGTGTATGCACTGCTTACAGATGATGATGCCATCTTGTTACCAAGATCTGTATATAACTTGGTACATAACTGTGAGAAGAACGAAACTACTGTCTCAGGATCACTTGCAATAGCTGCTCTTAGCTTATCTTCGTTTCCTGATGTAGTTGTATCATCTTTATCACCATCTATATGGTACACACCCTTTTCGTTCTCGCCTGATGCGAAATATCCGAGTGTTGATATACCAAAGCTTGACAGCGCATAGCTCTTGCCATTAATAATAAATGATGACGCCATATCATTCTTTAATGTATTGGCAACACTGTTTAGTGTATCATCTTTTCTAAGAAGCGAATCCTTAATCTTTGTCTCCCACTTCTCAACCTCTGTATCAGACATAGCATCCTTTTCTTCATCTGTTAAAGGTTCATATCCCTTAGAGCTGTCTGCGTTATAAGCCTCATCCATAGACTTGATAAGCTTGTTGTACTCTGTGAACATGTCCTTAATAGACTTATATATAGCATCTACATCTGTGTCCGTTGTTATGGTAACTGATTCATCGCCATTTGTTTTTGCTGTGGCCTGAATTGTAAGACCATTGATAGAGAATGTACTTGTATTGCTAGTGAATTTAGCACCATTAAGTTCTATCTCAGAATCCTGACCTGATATTCTTACCGCTCCGTTTGACGATGCATATGATGACATCTTATTGTACATTTCATAACTATTTTTTGCTTTATTTTGATATTGACTAGTAATATCATTCTTTATTTTTTCATTTCTATTTTTAACTTCTGCATCTATAGCTGCTTTTTTATCGCCTGTTTCTGTACTACTTACGGCTGTTACAGTTTCATTACCTTCCGCATCAGTATTTATATTAACATATTTTTCATATAATGATTTATCTGTATCATTTGCAGTTTTATAGTCTTCTATTTCCTTACTCAAGCTGTCCGTTGCTGATTTCAACTCATTATACTTCTTCTTTTCTTCTTCATCCTTTATAAGATTTATATCGAATTTTCCGTCAGTTTGATATTTATCCTCATAATTTTTCGAAAGTTCCTCTTTATTATGATTCAGCATTCCTTCAGCCTGCTTCAACGCTGTATCACCATACTTTGTTTCAAAAGTATCATTATCAGGATTGAACTTTATATCAAATGCTTTAATTTTGGCAACTGTCTGATTATATTTATCTAACATTTCCTTAGCAACAGTATCAAAATCAGTTTTCTGACTTTCATATGCTGAATCAATTATATCTTGTAATTTTTGAGCATATGTACCATCCGAATTATAATAACCTGCCCACTTTTCATACTCAGCTATTTCTGGTGAATTAACTTCAGCACCATCTACAGTTGACTTTGATGTATATAATCCAAGTTGCTGAAGCGAACTCATACCATCCGTATCATTCGCCACAAGTGTAAAATCACCTTTTTCCCCTGACGTCTTCGAACTAATAAAGAACCTCTGGTTATTCTCATCAAAGCTAGCCTGTACACCAGCATCCTTTAACTTTACAACGAACTGGTTAACAGTCATATCCTCTGTCAGTTCTATAGTAGTACTCTTACCATCCACTGAGAGAGTAACTCTTCCCTGTGATGTGCTTCCTGTTATGTCAGACAACTTAGATGAACCTGTAATATTAGCTTTGCCATCCTTCACTGTACCACCAGTAAGATAACCTGATGATGCAAGCTTCTTTACCTTAAGGCTCTGTGTACCTGCAACCGCACTTGAGCTTGCTGTTACTGTAGCTACTGTTGAATTAGATACTGTTGACTTCTTAAGGCTGTATGCGTTAGATAATCTTCCTGCTGACAGCTTTCCACTATAGAAGCTATATATACTTGTATTCATAGTCTTCCATTTTTCCTGCTTCCATGAAAGCTTTGTCTGTGCTTTGACAAGATTATCTTTTTTTAGCTTATATCCTGATACAAGTGCAGATACAAGTGTCTCTGTATCCATACCTGAAACCATACCTGATAATCTGATTGGCATATTATCCTTCCTTTCCCATTCGGTCGTTATCTCTTCTCGTCCACCATGATACCCGCAAGCTCCCATGCCTTAGCAAGCATCTCAAGTGCCTTTTCTGATGGTATCTCCTTGATAACTTCATCTGTATCCTTATCCTTAATCTTAATCGTAATACGGTTAGTTGGCTCGTTGTATCCGAACTCTGCTACTGTATTATGATTGATAACCTTCTGGATATCTTTAAGCTTCTGCATAGAAGCTTCTTTCTGTTCTTCCTGCTGCTTAAAGCTTGATTCCGCACCACTGTTGCCATTGTTACTGCTGTTGCTGTCTGCATTAGCTTTCTGTGATGTACTCACCTGCATAACTGCAGCTATATGTGCTGCGCTGTTTACTGAATCCTGTGAATTATTAGTTTCTGGTGCTGCACTAACCTTGTTAACCTGTGCAGCCTGCGTTGCCTGGCTCTGATAAGCTGCCTGGCCACTTATCTTCTCAATTCCCATTATCTTTCACCTCCGTGTGCGTATACATATACGAGTGACAGCTTTTCCACATCACCCATACAATCGTCGTAATATATCAAACCTTATGCCTTGCCAAGAAATCCTTTTCTTTGCATACTGGTCATTAGTTTCTATTTCTTATATCGGCAATACATGTAAAAATATAATACCTGCCTTTAAAGATGTTAGCATCAAAAAATATTTATCTCTGACTATTGCCTCTCTATATCTTATAGTTCCTCTGCCTTATATATTGCATAGCCTTCATAATAATAGCTGTGGTCTATGCCCTTCATATATACTTCGCGATCATCAACTTTATCTGTCAATGCCTTTTTTAAAATGTATTTTATTTCTATATCTTTAACCGGGCTTCTTTCCATTGCCATGAGATAATCTTCTTTGTCAACACTGCTCCAGTCTACAACCATATTCAGCTCTTTTTTAAGCATTAAGTCCAGCCATATTCTGGTGCTTCGTCCATTCCCCTCACGGAACGGATGAGCTATATTCATTTCGACATATTTCTCTACTATTTCATCAAATGTTGATTGCGGCATTTTCTCCACATTTTCAAGAGCAGCCTTTAAATACATGACTGGTGCAAATCGAAAATTTCCTTTTGAAATATTTACAGTTCTTATCTCTCCTGCAAAATCATATATCTCTTCAAACAAATACCTATGGATTGCTGAAAGCATCTTGAATGTTCCAGCTTCATACTTATCCAGATATCCATTTTCAAACAGCTGAGCAGCTTTTTTCTTACTTACCTTTTCTTCCATTCTTGCAAGCTCTGTAGAATCTGTGATATTTAATTTATTATCCAGTGCCATATTAAGCCTTTCCTAAGCAAATATTTTTATAGCGTATAGAATTGCATGAATTGCGTGGCAATATAGTAATCCTGATACATCAGTTAAGAGCAAAACACCTTTGTGTCCTAACATCGTTTTATAAAATAATAAGCACAAAAGTCCATCTGCTTTTTGTGCTTATCTATCTTTTTATTTTTCCTGTTTATCCTGCTTCTTAAACAGGTTATTAAGTGCCGCCACATCTATATTCTGTGAGGCTGCTTCTTTATTAGCATCCTTTATCTGCACATATACTTCTTTTCTATATATAGGAACAGACTTTGGAGCAGTAATTCCAAACTTTACCTGATCACCTTTTATCTCGATAACGGTAATCTCTATATCGTCATTGATGATGATTGCTTCATCTTTTTTTCTTGATAACGCCAGCATACTACTCACCCTGCCTTTCCTTAAGTATATTGTATATAGGATATTTGACAGCATAATCTTCATTATCAGCTATAAGCTGTACACCCTTTAATGTGTCCGCATTGACTATAATAGGTGCCTTAAGATTAATTGTCATCTTAGTAAGGTCTTCTGGTACTGTAACTGTGCAGAATACTGCAAGGTTAGCGTTCTTAATATCTCCACCAAGGTTATTAAGAATTTCATCCTCAACTACAGGGTCATATCCCTTCATGATATACTCAGGTTTCATAACTGGAAGTGCCAGTGCCGCCTCGTCAATTGACTGAAGCCACATAATAGCTGCCTCATCCCCCTTATCCACATCGTATATCAGTGTGAATTGCTTACAATACTCGAAACCTATTATTCCAAGGTCAAATGTAATTATCTTATTATCATCAATATCTACAGTCCCAAACCACTTAGTGTTAACCTGCATATATACCTCCTTGTTTTTGCGAAGCAAAAATCCGAACCTCTCTGGTGAGGAGAGGTATATTTGCCTCCTTGTTTTTTTGAAACAGTTTTCTACTCCGCCGTACAAGTCAAAGAAAGCTAACTGCTTTCTTTAACTGTCGGTCGTTCGTCCTATCAGGCAAAAGCCTTACAAATAACTTTGTGCAAGCGCTGTTCTTTATCAGGCTTTTGTCTGGCACTGCTCGTTGCTTACACACATTTTAACCTATAAAATCCAGCAATGTCTGCTGTACAACCTTACTTGCCGCAGAAAGCGCTGCATTGTATACAAGCTGTGCTGCTGTATAGTTTACAACTACTTCCTCAAGGTCGATATCTTCATTTTCTGACTTAAGACTTGTAAAGTTAGTCTTCTGCTCTGTAAGTCTTGACTTTGTAAGGTCAAGTCTATGTATTCTGTTACCTACATCGGCCTTTGCATTCGATATCTGTTCCTGATAGCCCTGCATCTGTCCGATACCCTTCTCAAATGCCTTTGTCATCTGGTCCTTTGCAAGGTCGTTCTGCTTGTTAAGTCCCTCAAGTATGTCATCGAGAGCCTTCTGGTCTTCTGTACTAGAATATCTTTCCTCATTTTTCATGCTCTCAATTTTTTTAATCTGATTCTCAATGTCTATGGTATTCTGAACAGCCGCCATAATATCATCCACATTTCTTCCAAGATATATATTAAAGCTTTCACTTGCCTGTGTATTAACCTTTAACTTCTGTGTAAAATTGACATTGTATTCAATATCTTCATCTTTTTTCTGATATACTATGCCAGTAACATTGTCTACACAGTCAAAGTACATAGTTGGGTTAACATCGCCCTTCTTGAAGTTAGACTTATCATACTGTACTGAAAATGAGTTGTTAGTGTATGTATTGTTGTATACATTTTCACCAAGAAGCACTTCTCCAAGCTGTGTATTGATAGTTATCTCATCATCACCCGGCACATAGTTGTCATCAGATGTAAATGTTATATTAACAGGATTACCACTTCCATCATCAAGCGAAGCTATCGCATTGCCCTGACTGTCAACAACACTTACATTAGCAGTTCCATCATCATTCTTTGTCACTGTTGCAACATTGCCACTTGCATCTGTAATCTTAAATGTTCCATCTTCATCCACTTCTGAATAAGCAAGCTGCACCCTGTGAACTGTTGTAACATTAGGTGTTATTATGTTGCCGTTGGCATCCTTTTTTACATTAAGGTTAATGATATCTTCATTAGTATATGCATTAGTGTATACCTTCTTTTCAGATATGCCTTCCCTGTCAAACTTCTGTGTAATAGTATAATCCACATCTGCTGCCGCCGCATCTGACTGGTATGTAAGCGGCTTATCTGTAGCATACCCCGTAAATACATATCTTCCGGCGTAGTCGACATCTCCCTGTATATAATAAGAATTCTTTAACTCATCAAGCGATTCTATAATAGTATTACGTTCAGAAGATGAATAAGAATCTGAAGCGCCCTGATTGCAGTAGCCATATAACTGGTAAACTATATCATAGCCCTGGTCAAGTGCATCCTGTGTAACTGAAAGCCATGATGAAGCATCAGGTATATTTTTTCCTACATACTGTGTTACCTGGTCAAGACTGCTTCTTAATCTTAATGCTCGTATAGCTATAATAGGGTCGTCAGAAGGCTTATTTATCTTCTTCTGTGTAGATAACTGTGTATCCATAGTATTAATCTGGCTCTTATTAGCCTGAATGTTGGCTATAGAGCTGTTTATCATCATCTGGTTAGTAACTCTCATATATTCCACCTCTCATGTTGATATACTGTTAGTTTATAATTCTATTCTGCAATAAACACCATGTTTATTACGCTATAACTTCTCACAGCCTCCATATTTACAGCTGTTATAATAGCGTATCTGTCCATTGTTACTGAATATATCCTCTCAGCTTCATTTATTATAATCCTGTCTGGTTGATAAGCTTGTCATATATCTGGTTCATAACTGACATCATCTTTGAGTTAAGATTATATGCCTGCTGGAACTTCATAATATCCATTGCCTCTTCATCCGTATCAACACCCATAACTGAAAGTCGCTGGTTCTGGATAGTTGTCTTCATATTGTTGTAGTTAGACAGAAAAGACTTAGCTTTTCCTGCATCTATAGACATATCGCTGACAATACTTTCAAGGAAGTAAGCTCCTGTACCACCATCAAATATTTTCTGTGACTGTAGTGCATTAAGCTTTTCCATAATGCTCGCATTACCTTCTCCATCACTTACCTCTGTCTTAGTTGCAAGCTTATTAGAATCCTCAAGGAGTTCACTGTTTACTGTTACTGTTGATGCTGTAAGCTTTCCTGAGCTTCCACCAACAACAAAAAGTGGAATACCTTTATTAGCCTCATCCTCTGTACTGGCATCTGACACATATCCACTCTTAAATATCTGGTTAACAGCTTCAGAAAATGTCTGTATAAACTGGTTAAGCTGTGTCTGATAGTAAGGAATACCTTTGTAATTAACATTATCTTCAACCTGAGGATTAGTTTCTGTAATAATATTGCCGTCTTTATCAAGCTTATAGGAACCATCTTCATTAGTTGCCACTGACTCTATCTCGCCATTACAGCCATCTCTTATATCAACAAGAGCCTTAAGCTGTCCACCAAGTGATGAACTGTATATATTAAATGGATTGCCATCTGTCCACTGTACATCATATAATCCAGCTGCATCACTGTCATTTCTAGGAGTTTCTCTGGCAACCACCTGAAGTTTCTTATAATTATAGTTATGAACAAGTGACTGTCCATTTACAGTTATCTGGAATGATGTAAGTCCGTTTTCTATTGGCTCCTCACTTGTTGTTATATCAATATACTTTGAAAGGTCATCAACAAGTGCGTTTCTCTGGTCTCTTAAGTCGTTAGCATCACCATAGCATGCTTCTATCTGATTAATCTGCTTGTTAAGCGCTGTTATATTCTGTGCAAGTGTATTGATGTGATCTACAGTATCCTTTATCTCATTGTTAGCATCTGTCTGCACATTTCTTAAGTTAGTTGAAAGAGTGTTAAAATAATCTGACATACTCTTTGCATTATTGATAAGCTGGTTCTTTGCCGACTCATCACCTGGTGTTATAGTAAGCTGGTTTACTGCTGAGAAGAAGTTACTGTATTCCTTTGAGAAACCATTAAGTATGAATTCATTCAGATAATCTTCTATCTGTGTCATATAATTATTCTTAGATTCATACTGTCCATAATTAGACATATTATTTCTGTACTTCTGGTCGTAGTAACTGTCTCTTGTCTGATTAATCTCAACAACGTTAACACCAGAACCTATAGTTCCATATGTTGAAAATGTTCTTAAAGCATCTGAAGCCTGAAGAACTGCTGTCTGCTTTGTATATCCATTAGTATTTATATTAGACAGGTTATGTGCCGCAGTCGTTATAGATGTCTGCGCTGCCTGTAATCCTTTGTATGATATTGATAAGCCAAAAAATGTAGATGCCATATCTTTTTCTCCATTCTGCCGTTTTTTCGCAGCTTTTCATATATAATAGCCTTTTATTACTTCTTCAGTTAAGTCTGTCGTGCAGACACAAAATGATCTTCTGACCCTTTACCTCTGCAACATATTATCATCAGGCTCCTAATGATGTTAACAAATGCTCCATCATCTCACTGACAACATTTACATATCTTGATGCTGCATTATATGCATGCTGATACTTAATCATCTTCTGAAGTTCTTCATCTGATGATACACCTGATGTCTGTAATCTCTGATTATCATAGCCGTTTACCATAGTTGTCTGGTTATTGACGAACTTTGTAAGTACGCTGCCCATCGTAGCAAACTCACCTATGAAATCATTATAAAAAGTATTAAAATCCGCCTTTGCATAGTCCTGTGGATTAAGTGAGGCAAACTTGTTGCTGAATGTATCTATAAGTTCGTTTGCCTTTGCAAAGTCTTCTTTTCCATGAATAGTTGAAAGAGGTATCTTTCCAACATTCTGTGAAGCTTCAGGATTAACTAAAAGATTGCCAAGTGTATAATCTATTTCATAACCTGTTGCATTCAGGTTATTTCTTACATATGTTGTTGTGCCATCTTCACCTGTAATCTTTATGTATCTTTCTGTACCTTTTCTCTTAAAAAGTTCAACACCTACAGTTTCATCTTCATCTGTACCAAAGCCAGCCTTGTCCATATCAAGAATAAGATATGTCATGCTGTCTATATCTTCTGCTGTTGTATGCTGTTCATCTATATACAGCTTTTCTCCCGATGTATAACTATAAGTTCCATCTCCATTGTCAGTTCCCTCAACAACATTACCGAATCTGTCATAAAGTCGTCCATACTGTGAAGCATTATATACATACTTATCTGCCTGAAGAGGATTACCCTCATCATCTGTCATCTCTGTTGTTGTTTCGACTTCCTTTTCAGGACATAAAACATCATTCAGGGCTGTCACTATACCATTTACAAGCTTATCAAAGCCTGCTATTGCACTAAGGATAGCTGAAGGCTCTATATACTTATTGTAGTAATCCTGCTGTTTCTGGTAATCATCCATAGCACTGTTATACTGCGCCATACCCTCTGCTGTTGTAAGGTCATAATCTGACTTATCCGGCATAACAGGAACATCCTGATAATTCACATCTATAGTTCCTCTTGCAACAAGAAGTCCTTTAAGCTTTCCTTTATCATTATTGTTGGCATTGGATGCTGCTTTTTCAAAGCTGAACACATCCTTTTCATATGCTGGCCACTCTGGTATAAGCAGTCCATACTGACCTTCCTGTCTTACATCCATAGTATTTACTTCGCTCTTTGATACAAACGGAATATTCTCAGCTGATATGATAATCTGTCCATCTGTTGTTTCATAATAGTCGATATCAAGGTACTGGCTCAGTTCATCAAGTGCAATGTCTCTTGTATCTCTAAGATCATTGGCACGCTCAACTCCTCCTGACTCAACCTTTGATATACTTTTATTAAGACTATATATCTTCTGTCCAAGTTCATTAATCTTATCTACCATACTGCTGACTTCTGTGTTCAGCGTTATCTGATAATCTTTAAGTCCTGAATATATAGCCTGCGATCTGTCTATAAATGCTGTTGCATTCTGTATAAGAGAGGATCTTGCTATTGTACTTGTTGGGTTTTTTGTAAGCTCATTTATTGAGTTATAAAGGTCTGTTATGTGCTGCTGGTATGTAACTCCCTGCATCTCACCAAACCAGTCTTCCACTTCATACACTGCATTTGCCTGACTTTCATAAAAGCCCAGTCTTGAATACTCAGTTCTATATGACCTGTCTATAAAATCATTCCTTACACGGCTTATTGCTCCTATATCTACACCAAGTCCGTACTTGCCAGGCACGATACTGCTGCTGAATACATTAGCATATGTCGTATCTGTAAATGTTACCTGTTGTCTTGTATACCCTTGCGTATTTACATTGGAAAGGTTATGTGCTGTTGTATTAAGTGCTGTCTGTGCTGACCTCAGTCCTGAGGAGCCAACCATCAGCGATGCCATTCCGTTTGCCATAGTTCCTCCACTTTAAAAATCACATCCTCAAAGAACGATCCTAAACATTAATTCCAATAATTGCTTAAGTATCCCAATTCATTCCTTTGAAAATGTGATTCTTATATTATCTTTTATTTATTTGATAGCTATTCTTAATCTGCTCCAAAAAGCATATGTAAATATAGCTTATTACCTTTATTAGTATTACAAGCCTTAATCTGTATCAATCCTTTTCCTCAGATTATGCTTATATTCTGCTGCAAGCTTTTAACTGCCTCTATATATCCTTATATACACCACTTGCATATGTCACTTATCTTATTCTTTCAAGCTTATCAACTACTGCTTGGCATCAAAACCCGTTGCACCAGTAATCTCCGCTTCCTCATAAGCTGTTCTTCCATAGTTACCTGTCTGTGGCTTTAACACCGCATTCTTAGCCAGATCTAATTCGAACTGAATCATATCCATAGACTCTTTAAGTAACAGCTTATTATTCTCATTAACCGCCGTCAGCTGGTTAAGTGTTCTTTTAAGCTTAAGATATATGTCCTGAAGAGCATCATGCTCTTTCGCTTTTTTCTCAAGTATCTGGACTATATGTTCAACTCTTATCTCTTCATATGGAAGTCTTAGCACATTGCATATATCCCTGACATCTTCCTGTCTTTTATTTTCATATACATCTATCTCTTCTATGAGCTTCTGCTCCCTTATGAATATCTCCTGAAGCTTCTCAACATTTCCGCTGACTATCGCAGATGTCTTATCATTAGATAAGTCAAGGAGCTTCTCATATCCATCATTCTCATTAGTAAGATCTTCGATTAAACAATCTATTAAGCTTGCCATTCTGCTCCCTCCGTCTGCGTGTAATGTTAATATACATCCTATATCGTATATCTCTTATCTTCTATATCCTGTTATATTAAAATGTTAATGTTGAAATGCTTTCAAGCATCTTATCCGCTACTGCCTCTGAACTTATATTATATGTTCCGGCTGACATACGTGCCTTGATGTCGTTGACCTTATCAAGTCTTACATCTGAAGCTTCATTAACTGCTGTTCTGGCTGTATTGTATACCTTGGCTGTATCTGATAATTCGTACTTATCCTTCTCAGTCTTCTTTACTGCAATACTTTTATCCTTGGCATAAGCACTTGTCTTATACACCTGGCTGACAGCATTATAAGCATCTATACGCATACTAACCGCCTCTCTTTCTATCATAAAGCTATGCTTTTATCATTACTTTATTCTTTGCTTTTATTTCTTTATGATTAATGTATCGGTTGCTTACGGATATTCCTTAACCCCTTGTGTGGAAATATGAGGGGAATTAACGTAATAAAAAGCAGAAAAACACACCTTCCTCCAGTGTATTTCTCTGCTTTTATTGTATCTATAATATTTATAACCTAATCCAGCTTTTTAAGCCATTATCTTATATATTATAGTTCTGCGTTATAGCACCATTATAAAAATAGCTATAACTCATCTCATCAACTCAGATTAATATGCCTTACCCCAGTAAACCATCTTCTTAGCTGGCTTGCCACAGCATACGCACACATCACTCAACTGCTCCTGTGCAAATGGCATACATCTTGATGTACAAGTTGTTTCTTCCTTAATCTTGTCCTCACAAGCCTGCTCACCACACCACATAGCCTTAATAAATCCTGGCTTGTTAGCTGCTGTTTCCTTGAACTCATCATAGTTAGTTGCAACATATGTATGTGCATCTCTGTGAGCTCTTGCTCTCTCAAGCATATCCTTCTGGATAGTATCAAGTATCTCTGGAAGCTTAACTGCAAGCTCATCTATAGCTACTGTAATCTTCTCTCTTGTATCACGGCGTACAACAATAGCCTGATTAGCTTCGATATCTCTTGGTCCCATCTCAACTCTTACCGGGATACCACGCATTTCCTGCTCTGAGAACTTCCATCCTGGGTTCTTGTCAGTATCATCAACCTTAACTCTAAGACCGGCTGCCTTGACAGCATCTCTTACTTCGTATGCCTTATCAAGAACGCCTTCCTTCTTCTGCATAATAGGAATAATATCAACCTGAACTGGTGCAACCTTAGGTGGAAGTACAAGTCCTGAGTTATCACCGTGTGTCATGATAACAGCGCCGATAAGTCTTGTTGTTGTTCCCCATGAAGTCTGATGAACATACTTAAGCTTGTTATCCTTATCTGTATACTGTATACCAAACGCCTTAGCGAATCCATCTCCAAAGTTGTGGCTTGTTCCTGACTGGAGTGCCTTACCATCATGCATAAGTGCTTCTATAGTATAAGTAGCCTCTGCACCTGCAAACTTCTCCTTATCTGTCTTACGTCCCTTGATAACTGGAATAGCAAGTACCTCTTCACAGAAGTCTGCATAAAGGTTAAGCATCTGCTGTGTACGTGCCTCTGCATCCTCTGCTGTTGCGTGTGCTGTATGTCCTTCCTGCCATAAGAACTCTCTTGAACGAAGGAAAGGTCTCGTTTCTTTCTCCCATCTTACAACTGAACACCACTGGTTATATACCTTTGGTAAATCTCTGTAAGACTGTATCTCATCCTTGTAGAAATCACAGAAAAGTGTCTCAGATGTTGGTCTTACACACATTCTCTCCTGAAGTGGATTGAGTCCGCCGTAAGTTACCCATGCAACTTCTGGTGCAAATCCTTCTACATGGTCCTTTTCTTTCTCAAGAAGACTTTCCGGAATAAACATAGGAAGATATACATTCTCTACTCCTGTTTCCTTAAATCTTCTGTCCATCTCATTTTTTATATTCTCCCAGATTGCATATCCAGCCGGCTTGAATATCATACATCCCTTAACGC
>OKUW01000411.1_pt1 | contig 18530 bp, 20 predicted proteins | sample 1606771 | NCBI WGS metagenome assembly OKUW01 (sample SAMEA3882553, study PRJEB24775) | human gut metagenome | biome: human-associated habitat; feature: intestine environment; material: feces | place: Netherlands | collected 2009/2010 | reverse complement strand
GAAGGACAAGATAAAGAGGATGCTGGAGAATGATGTTAAGGCATCACAACATACTGCTTAGGTAAAAAAGCATGTAGAAGAATTGTATATATCATGGTATAATTGGTGTGTTCGATGAGAGCGTAAATTTGAAGTTTGGGGTATTTAGAAGAGGTGAAATATGAAAAAATATATTATCATAGCAGGTGTACCTCGTGCTGGAAAAAGTACTGTTTCACAGATGATAGCGAAGCAGATGGGATATCAGCATATTAGCATGGATTCTGTGATTGCAGGAATTGAAAAGGTGTTGAGATATATTTCAAAATGTGATATGAAAACAAAGATTGTGTTTATACATATACCGTTCCTTAAAAATATTAGTGATACGAGTTCTTTTTTTAGAAAAATTATTGATACTATTGAAACATTTTTGCTTCAATAGTCTATACATTTGTTAATCGTATGGTTGAGTCGAGGACAACTACTGCGTCATTGAATTTATAAGTGCTCGTGATATGATTTTATTAAAATAAATCATCAGGAGGGTGCTATGTTATATTTACCAGAAAATTTAAAGAAGTATCGCATTTTGAAGAATCTTACACAAGAGGATGTAGCTGAATATTTGCGAATTACTCCGCAAAGTGTTTCTAAGTGGGAACGTGGAGAGTCATATCCGGATATAACGTTATTGCCTGCATTGGCAAACATTTTTGAAACAAGTATTGATCTGTTAGTGGGGATGGACACGATTCGAGCAGAAGAAACGAGATACAATATTCATAAGAAAGCTGTCGAGTATCAAAGGAAAGGAGATTATGATTCAGCAGAAAAAACATATCGAGAGGCATTGTTGATTTATCCTAATAAGCCGGGTATGATTCTAGGGCTTGCAAGTACGCTCGCGTTAAAGGGAAATACGGATGAAGCGATTGAGTTAATGGAAAGAGGATTGCCTATTTCCATTAACGAAAAACAGAAATCAACCATGCGTGCCACATTATGCTTTTTGTATTTGAAAGCTGGATATGAAGATAAAGCTAATAGGCTGGCTTCGGAACTTCCGCATACAAGAGAAAGCAGAGAAGTAATTCAACCTCTAATCCAACGAGGATTATCTGAGATTGAGATAAATGAGAATATAAAGAATATTTTGCTTGGAGATGGAAAAGGGATTTGGTAAGCAAGTATACATTTCAGTTTAGACACGAGTTTGCAAATGAAAAGAATTAATTATAAGTGCTTAAGAGCCATTGTAGAGTAAAATCTACAGTGGCTTTTCTCATGCAGTGAATTGTAGGGATACTAAAAAGTCCTTGACATTTCGTTTCAGGAAAGACAGCGAAATCAATCTTGATTAGCTGTGGTGCGAGGTTAGCACCATTTGATATTAAGGAGCTGCGTGACCTTATGGAATATGACGAGCTGGAGCTTGATACTCTGGGAGAGGAAAAGACAGCATTATTCGTTATTATTTCCGATACCGATACCACATTTAATTTTGTGGTATCAATCATGTATTCACAGCTATTTAACCTGCTTTGTGATAAAGCAGATGATGTTTATAACGGAAGACTCCCGGTTCATGTGCGTATGCTCCTTGATGAGTTTGCGAACATCGGGCAGATTCCACAGTTTGAGAAGCTGATCGCTACAATCCGTAGCCGTGAAATATCAGCTTCTATTATTTTGCAGTCAAAATCCCAGCTCAAGGCGATTTATAAGGACAATGCAGACACTATAGAGGGCAACTGTGATACCACCTTATTCCTTGGAGGAAAGGAAAAGACCACGTTAAAAGAGTTGGCGGAAGTATTGGGTAAAGAAACGATTGACCTTTATAATACCTCGGATACAAGAGGTACGAGCCAGTCCTACGGTCTGAATTATCAAAAGACCGGAAAAGAGCTTATGAGTCAGGATGAGATAGCGGTCATGGATGGCGGAAAATGTATTATGCAGCTTAGGGGCGTGAGACCTTTTTTCTCAGATAAGTTTGATATAACAAAGCACAGGCGGTACAAAGAGCTGTCCGATTTTGACCCGAAAAATGCCTTTGACATTGAGGACTATGTGAAGCATCTGCATCGCATGAAGGTCACACCAGACACAGAGGTAGATGATGCCTTTGATTGTGTAGAAGTTGAGGGCGATACAACGAAATAGCGACTTTTGGCAGAATGTCTTAAAGCACAGAACTTACAACTGAATATGGAACCATTAACCTCTGGACATTGTGTCCGGAAGCAAAAAGAGTTTTGTTGTGTATTTTCATACATCTCAAAACTCTTTCTTTTTGAAAAAATTAAAAGAAAGAACGAGGGAAAATCCTCTGTTCGTCAGAGGACTCGCATTTTCCTTCGGAAAACAAGGAGGATTATTAAAATGTCATTTTTTACAACAGCAGTAACAAGATTAAAGACGGTAGTAACCGCGATCGGAGCAGGTGTAGGTGTTTGGGGAGTTATCAATCTTCTGGAGGGCTATGGTAATGATAATCCCGGTGCAAATGCTCATGTGCGGTAAAGTAACACACAAAAATTTGATAGACAACCGCCCATTATTCCGTTACTATTCTTCAATATGGATTGAGAAAACCTCTCTGATACAGTATAATAAAGTGTCAGGGAGGTATCTCTATGAAGGAAAAAATACTAATCATTGAAGATGATTTTACGATACAAACACAGCTTAAAACTCTTTTGTCTGGGAATGGATATGAAGTATTTGCAGTTACGGATTTTTCCCAAACAATAGAGCAGTTAAAAGAAGCTGCGCCACATCTGGTTATTCTGGATATAAAACTTCCGGGGAATAACGGTTTTGAAATATGCTCGGGGATTCGCACCTTTTCAGATATTCCGATTGTATTTGTAACAAGCAGCAATACAGATATGGACGAACTGAACAGCATTATGCTGGGTGGAGATGCGTTTATCACAAAGCCTTATAATCCCGCTATTCTTCTTGCTAAAATTGCTGCATTGTTAAAGAAAGCCTACCGTTCCCCTCAAACAGAAATTTATATGTGGAGAGAAGCTACCCTGCATTTGGAGAGTAGCATGATAGAGTACAAAGGACAGAAAGCAGAATTGACAAAGAATGAATTGAAAATCCTCTACTACCTTTTTAAGAACGCCGGAAAAATCTGTTCCAGAAATGATATTGTGGATTTTCTTTGGGACAATCAGCTTTATGTTGATGATAATACCCTAAGTGTCAATATTACCCGTATTCGTGACAAACTGGCAACAATCGGACTTGTAGATTTCATTAAAACAAAACACAGGCAAGGATATACATTATGAGTGGAAAACAATATTTGAAAAATCAACTCCCCGTTATTTTAATCAATCTGCTGGGTATGCTTGTCCTTGCTTTGTTCCTGATTGCAAGCGATAATCCTATCCAAACAGTCCTGTTTATTCTTGCGGTCTGGTCGATTGTCCTTGTTTTATCTTTGCTGGCATTTTATTTCTCACGAAAAAAATATCTGAATAAATTGCTCAATATGACGGAGCAATTAGAAGAACGATATTTATTGCCGGAAATCATGCAAGTGCCGGAAAGGGCTGATGAACAGGTTTTTTACCAGATTATGAAAATGGCTGAAAAATCTATGTTGGAACGGATTGGCGAAGTACAGAGGGAACGCAGGGAATATAAAGAATACATTGAACAATGGATACACGAAGTAAAAACACCAATTACAGCCATGAAGCTGCTGTGTGAGAATAACCGTTCTCCCTTTTCCAGAGAGGTATTGGCAGAGTTAGAGAATATCAATCAATATACAGAACAGGCGCTTTACTATGCCCGGAGTGAACACGCTGAAAAAGACTATTCTGTCCGTGAAGTCAATTTATGCGATGTTGTGCATAGTGCAATCGCAGATAATAAGTATCTTTTGCGTCAAAGCAATATATCAATTCAGATAGACGATATAGAAACAAAAGTTTACACCGATGAAAAATGGGTGCGGTTCATCTTAAATCAGATTATCGGTAATGCAATCAAATACCATGCAGAGCAGCCTATTTTGCACTTTGGGGCGACAAAAACGAATGACAAGATTGTGCTATCTATCAGCGATAATGGGATAGGTATTCCTAAAAGTGATTTACCCCGTATTTTTGAAAAAGGATTTACAGGTCAGAATGGGCGAACCGGGAAAAATTCTACTGGAATTGGCTTATATCTTTGCAAGCGTCTATGTGATAAACTGGGAATAGGACTTACTGCTTATTCCGAAAACAGAGGAACAACGATTTCACTTATCTTTCAAATGAATGATTTTATTATCGGAGTGCAGGGCTGATAGGTTCTGCACTTCTTACATTTTTGTAAGAACTGTGTAAGAAAACTTGATACAAAAAATGATATACTCCATTTACAATATGGGTACGGAACAGTTAAGGAGGTTTATCCGATGAATACAATTTTGAAGCTGGAGCATATCCAGAAATATTATGGCAATGAGGGGAATATTACCAAAGCCATTAAAGATATTAGTTTTTCTGTGGAAGCCGGAGAATTTCTCGGAATTATGGGTGCGTCCGGTTCTGGAAAGACAACGCTGCTAAACTGTATTTCTACGATTGATACCGTAAGTGCAGGGCATATTTTTTTAGATGGAACAGATATAACGGAAATCAAACCAAAATCCCTTGCCCGTTTTCGCAGGGAGAATTTAGGTTTTGTATTTCAAGACTTCAATTTGCTGGACACATTGACGATTTCAGAAAATATTGCACTGGCATTAGCAATCAATAAAGTCCCTGCCGGGAGTGTAGAACCCTGCATTTTGGATATAGCCGGAAAGCTGAATATCAGCGATATTCTAAACAAATATCCTTATCAGGTATCGGGCGGTCAAAAACAGCGTTGTGCCTGTGCAAGAGCAATTATCAACAATCCGAAACTCTTATTGGCAGATGAGCCAACAGGAGCATTAGACAGCCATTCCTCACAAATGCTGCTGTCTACCATTCAAAGTATCAATGAACAGCTTAGGGCGACAATTCTTATGGTAACCCATGACGCTTTTACCGCCAGCTATGCCAGCCGTATTCTTTTTTTGAAAGACGGAGAAATCTTTATGGAACTGCGCAAGGGCAACGACAGCAGAAGTGATTTTTTTGATAAAATTCTGAATGTCCTTACCATGATCGGAGGGGGACAGAGCCATGTATGCTAAACTTGTTTTCAGAAATGCAAAACGGTCTGTAAAAGACTATCTGGTCTACATTGTCACAATGACAATCTGTGTTACCTTGTTTTATGCGTTCTTGTCTATTTCCAGTAGTTATTATAGCCCGGATATAGGCAGCGAGTATGATTTTACTCTGTTAAGTGACGGAATGAAAATTGCAATCTGCATGATAACATTGCTGTTGTTATTTTTGATACGGTTCGTCAATCATTATATGCTAAGACAGAAGCAAAAGGAGTTTGCTGTCCAGTCCATTATGGGAATGGAACAAAAAACCATTGGCAGGATTTTCTTTGCAGAAACACTGATTATGGGTATGTTTTCCATTTTGATTGGTATTTTTTGCGGTGTATTTTGCTCTCAATTCATTACCGCAATGCTCCTTACTGCTTATGGAAAGCCTTATGAAATCTCATGGACATTATTCCCGGATACCGTTTTGTTGACAGTGGTATTTTTTGTGGCAAGTTTTTTTGTGGTAGGAATTTTCAATACCCGTACCATTCAGAAAACAAAAATTATTGATATGCTTTCCGCAGAGAAAGAGAACGAACCAGAGCTAAAAAAGAGCCGCTTCATTTCTGTTGTAGTAGTCCTCTTTGAAGTATTTACCGTATGGGGATTGATTACAGGAATACAAAAGGTCTGGTTTTATTATGACACCCGCTTTGCGTTTCCAGTGCAGCTTATGTTTTGGGGAAATATTCTTTTTCCGCTGCTTACTTTGCTGTGGTCGATATTTTGCATAATTAGAAAGAAAAAAAGAGAATGTTTCATTGCTGGTTTACTGATATGTTCTGTATTGAATGCTTTTACAGCAGCCAGCGTTGCAGCATTAACAAATAAATATTATCTGTCTTTAGGTGGTGGAACGCTCAATCAATATCTGCTTTTTGTTGTGATTGACTTACTTTTCTTCATTTGTGCCTTCATTTATCTTACCAGTGGTTTGATTGTAGCATGGAAAGTAAAATCGCCGGAACATAGATACAAGGGAGAAAACCTGTTCTTTTTCGGGCAAATTATATCAAAACTAAATACAACCAGCAAAACAATGACGCTGATTTGTATAACCCTTGTCCTTGCAATCTTCATGTTTATTGCCGCCCCTATTTTGACGGGCTGGGCTTCAGGTTATTTGGATATGCGCTCTATGTATGATGTGCAGGTATATTCAAGATATAATGACGTATATGAAGAAGAAAATCTGCCGCAAGACAGTTATGAAATTATTACTGAGTTTCTGACAGAACACAAAATAGATACAGTTTATGATTGCACGTTCAATCTATATCTGTCAGAGAAAGACGATTTTCACAACAGACAGAAATATGATTTTCCGATTGTAGCAATTTCTTTGAGTGATTATAACACTATACGGGAAATGCTGGGTTACGAACAGATTTCTCTGGAGGAAGATGAATTTACAACACAATGGAAAGCAATCGCCACCGAGGAAGAACGGGATAACTTTTTGAAAGAACACACCAGCATTATGACTGACGCAGGAGAATTGACTCTTTCCGGGCAGTCCTATTATGAGGATCCGATTGGAGAAACAGCGTACAATTCCTATACAAATGTATTGTATGTACTTCCAGACAATATTTGTGAAAAGCTGTTGCCAGTAATAAAAAACCGATATATTACAACAACGGAAAATATCTCCTATGAAAATGCAAGGAAACTGGAAAAACTTTTTACAGAGAAATATCCCGAGCAGGCAGAAACCGGGGCTATTTATGGCGTGCGTTTTAGCACACTGCAAATCAATAGTTCCATAGCAAATAACTTTATTTTACAGACTGCAATGATTTATGGTGCTGTCGTACTGATGGTTATATGTCTTACCGTACTTTCTTTGCAACAACTCTTAGACGCAGGACAATATAAATATCGCTTCTCTGTACTCCGAAAATTGGGGGTGGAAGAAAAGCATATCGGAAAACTGATTTTGCAACAATTAAGTGTTTGGTTTGGGCTTCCAATTATCACAGCAATCATTGTAGCTGCTGTTGTAATAGCTTACTTTATCCAAACCATATCAGCAGAAATTTCAGCCTATATCGGGTTTGGTGCATTGATGTTACAAATAGGGGCAACAATGGGGATTTTGGCAATTTTATTGATTTGTTACTTCATAAGTACATGGATTATTTTTAGGCGTTCTGTTAATCCATAGTGAGTGCAATTTATAGCAAACCCAGCCGAGCCAGTCAACGGCAAGTAAATGGGCTTCGCCCACCGTTGACAGCCCCGCCTGTCTTTGCAAATATGCAGTCAAGAGGACGATAGCCCAAAGTGCTACCACCCTCTTTTATTATTAACAACTGAATATCCCGCCACCCCACAGAAGGCAAAACGCAGCTTCCGAGCTGCCGGAAAATCGTGTTTTTGCAACGATGAAATTTTTTTTGGGGGGGATGGATATTATATTTTCGCCAAAAGAGCCGATTATATTTATAAAGAATATGACAGCTATTCTTAAAACAGGGTGTATTGTTATTTGGAGGTGTACTTATGACGATTACAGGAATGACACGATTTGTGCAACAAAATTATAAGGTTCAAAATTCGCACTTAACCCATAAACTTCCAAATGGCTCTTTACCGCCAAAGGAGCATGTTAACCCATATTGTCCGGAGGGAATGGATATTACAGGTCGAACAGATTTTCGCCGCATTGTCCCTGTTGACGAGGGCGTTGCAAATAAGATAAAATCTTTGGTGTTTGAGAGCATGGAAAAGAACTGCGGCATGAGTGATGGAGAAATTGAAAGCGAAATCATAAGAAATTATGTTATGTCATTGCCACCCGAAGAACGAGCTGCCGCTGGGTGGACATTAAATCAGATTAGTCTGCAAGAGGCTGACCGATTGGGAGAATATGTACATCAGCGAGACCCCTCATGGAATTGGGGAAAGCCAGTCAAGCCCGGTATCTTGGATGACTACAAATCAGGCATGAATCCATGTGCAGCTTTCGTTTTTGAATCGCAAGGTTGACCCGGTGCAGTACGCAAAAAGTTTTGAGATCGCACCGCAGGGGGATGATTTTGACGACATCCGCGCCGAGTACACCGCCATCCTGCAAAAACAGCTTGCCAGCGGCAACAACGGCATTGTGAAAACCAAGTACCTGACGTTCACCATCGAGGCCGACAGCCTGAAAACTGCGCGGGCTCGGCTGACCCGCATTGGCCTTGACCTGCTGGGCTATTTCAAGACCATGGGCTGTGTGGCACACGTTATGGACGGGCAGGAGCGTTTGGAAGTTCTGCACGGCATCTTCCACCCGGACGGCGAACCGTTCCGTTTTGACTGGGACTGGCTGGCACCCTCCGGCCTGTCCACCAAGGATTTTGTGGCCCCGTCCTCCCTCTGCTTCGGCACGGCCAAGACTTTTGGACTGGGCGGCAAATATGGAGCTGTGAGCTTTTTACAAATCCTTGCGCCGGAACTTTCGGACGAAATGCTGGCCGACTTCCTCAAAACGGAAAGCGGGATTCTCGTCAATCTCCATGTGCAGGCCATCGACCAGACCGAGGCCATCAAAACCATCAAACGGAAAATCACAGACCTTGATGCTATGAAGATTCAGGAACAGAAAAAGGCTGTCCGTTCCGGGTACGACATGGATATCCTCCCCAGCGACCTTGCCACCTACGGCGAGGATGCCAAAAAGCTGCTGAACAAATTGCAGACCCGGAACGAACGGCTTTTCATGCTGACTTTTTTAGTGCTGAATGTGGCCGACACCAAGCAAAAGCTGGGCAACGATGTGTTCCAAGCCGCAGGTGTGGCACAGAAGTACAACTGTTCCCTTGTCCGGCTGGACTACCAGCAGGAACAGGGCCTTGTGTCCAGCCTGCCGCTGGGCATCAACCAGATAAAGATTCAGCGCAGCCTTACCACCTCCAACGTGGCGGTGTTCGTGCCCTTTGTGACGCAGGAGCTTTTCCAGAGCGGCGCGGCCATGTACTACGGCATCAACGCAAAATCCCACAACATGATCATGCTGGACCGCAAGCAGGCCCGGTGTCCCAACGGCCTAAAGCTGGGTACGCCCGGCAGCGGCAAATCCATGAGCTGCAAGTCTGAAATCGTCAGTGTGTTTTTAACGACTGCTGACGATATTTTTATTTCAGACCCAGAAGCCGAGTATTATCCGCTGGTCAAGCGGCTGCATGGGCAGGTCATCAAACTTTCGCCCACCAGCAAGGACTATGTGAATCCTCTGGACATCAACCTGAACTACTCCGAGGATGATAGTCCGCTTGCCCTGAAATCGGATTTTGTGCTGTCGTTCTGTGAGCTGGTCATGGGCGGTAAAACAGGTCTGGAAGCGATTGAGCGCACCGTGATAGACCGTGCCGTGAAAGCCATCTACCGCCCCTATCTGGCGAGCCCCTGCCCGGAGAATATGCCCATCCTCTCCGATTTGCACCAAGCCCTGCTCGACCAACACTTGCCGGAAGCGGACCGGGTAGCGCAGGCATTGGACCTGTATGTGTCCGGCTCGCTGAACGTGTTTAACCACAAAACGAATGTGGACATCCACAACCGGCTTGTGGCCTTTGACATCAAAGAGTTAGGCAAGCAGTTAAAAAAACTGGGGATGCTCATTATCCAAGACCAGATATGGGGCCGCGTCACCCAGAACCGCAGCCAAGGCCGGGCTACATGGTATTTTGCAGACGAGTTCCACTTACTCCTGAAAGAAGAACAGACCGCCGCGTACAGTGCCGAGATTTGGAAACGCTTCCGCAAATGGGGCGGTGTGCCCACGGGCGCCACCCAGAATGTGAAGGACCTTCTTTCTTCCCCGGAGATTGAGAACATTCTGGAAAACAGCGACTTCATCACGCTGCTGAATCAGGCATCCGGCGACCGCAAAATCCTTTCGGAACGGCTGAACCTCTCCGCAGACCAGCAGAAGTACATCGACAATTCGGAACCGGGCGAAGGACTGCTGATTTTTGAAAACGTGGTGCTTCCGTTTTCCAACCCCATCCCGAAAAACACACAGCTCTATAAGATCATGACCACCCGGCTCAGCGAGGTGGTGGAGCTATGAGCTTAACACATTTCAGCTTGTTTTCCGGCATCGGCGGCATCGACCTTGCCGCAGAAGCAGCGGGTTTCACTTCGGTCTGTCAATGCGAGTGGGCAGCCTTCCCCGCCGCTGTGCTGGCAAGCCACTGGCCGGAGGTGCCCCGTTTTCAGGACATCACCACTGTAACAAAGGAGGCTTTCTTTGAAAAAACAGGACTTCGCACCGTCACCCTCATTTCAGGTGGCTTCCCGTGCCAGCCGTTCTCCACCGCAGGGCGGCAGCGCGGCTTCCACGATGAACGCTACCTGTGGCCCGAAATGCTGCGGGTCATCCGGGAATTGCAGCCCCGTTGGGTGCTTGGAGAAAATGTTGCTGGCTTCCTCCGTATGGGGCTCGACAAAACGCTCATTGACTTGGAGCAGGCAGGTTACGATGTTCGGGTTTTCGTATTACCTGCTGCTGCCGTTGGCGCGTGGCACGAACGGAAACGGGTATTCATCATCGGCTCCGCTGCTTCCCACACCCCTTGCCAGCGACACTGGGGATGTGGGCAAGGGGCTGGACATTCAAATCTCTGCGAACGGCAGCTACCGCAAGATGAACAAGGATGGCAAAGCATGGACGGCGCGGCTCTCTCATGTGGTCTACCGCATGACCCCCACCACGCTGGAAAGGCCCTACCTCAACCCGGACTGGGTAGAGTGGCTGATGGGTTTCCCGCGCAAATGGACGGACATTCCCTTTGGGCCGAAGAACCCGCCGACATCCCGCGCCTGACCGAAGAGGTGCCGAACCGCAGCAAGCGGATGAAAACACTGGGCAATGCAGTTTCGCCGCCGCAGGTGTTCCCGATTCTCAAATACATTGCGGACATTGAAACGGGCCGCTGTCCGATGGGAGGTGAAGAACCTTGAAAGAATTGCAGGCAAAAGCCAAAGTCACCCAGACCATGACCCGTGACGGTCTGGTGGTGGAAAATCAAGCGGACGGCACTGTAGAGAATGTTTCCAGTCGGGAAGCGGAACAGGACTACTCCACGGATGCCGAGGGCAAGGCCGAAAAAATTCTGGAACGGGCCGAGGACATCAAGGACGGGCATAAAAATAAAAAGAAAGCGAAAAAGGCAGCAGAAACAGCGGCCACCGCCGAAAGCGAAGATGGTCTGCACCGTTCCGCCGCCCGTCTGGAACTGACCGAGGAAGAACGGGCAGACCCGGAATTACAGCCGTATATCCACAAAGCGGGGGCAAAAGCCGACAAGCTGGATGCGGCCCGCGCTGCTTTGCCGAAAAAACGTGTCCCGGTCAAGGAAAAAATCTACGATGCCGCCAGCGGCAAGGCAAAATCCACCCTGCGCTTTGAGCAGCAGGACAAAGGCCCGCCCAGCCTGAAACCAAACCCGGCCAGCCGCCCGCTATCGGAAGCGTTGCTGTTCGCTCACGGAAAAATCCATGAAGTCGAACACGAAAATGTGGGTGTGGAGGGTGGCCACAAGGGTGAAGAACTGGTGGAGCATCAGACCGCCAAGGTCATCCGCAGCGGCATCCGGCACCACAAGATGAAGCCCTACAAGGCCGTGGAAAAGGCAGAGCGTCAGCTCATGTCTGCCAATGCAGAATACTTTTACCAGAAATCCTTGCGGGACAATCCGCAAATTGCACAGGCGGCCAGCAACCCCATTTCCCGGATGTGGCAGAAACGGCGTATCAAACAGCAGTATGCCAAAGCTGCACGGCAGGCCGGACAAGCCGCCGCGCAGGGTGCAGCCGCCACCGCAGAGAACGGTTTCCGGGTAACAAAGCTGGCGGCCGAGGGCGGCGAACGGGTAGCCGAATTTGCGGCCCGGAACTGGAAAACCATTCTGATCGTGGCGGTGTTTGGTCTGCTGGCTCTGCTGTTGATAACGGGCCTGCAGTCCTGCACCGTGATGGCGGGCACCGCTGGAACCGGCGTGACGGCATCCTCTTACTTTTCCAAGGACAAGGATATGCTGGGTGCAGAGAAGGCTTATGCCAAGCTGGAACAAAAGCTGCAACGGTATCTCGACACCTACGAGGCCACCCACAACTATGACGAGTATCATTTTTATCTGGATGAAATCGAGCATGACCCCTATGTGCTGATCTCGATTTTGTCCGCGCTGCATGACGGCGTGTTCACACTGGCCGAGGTGCAGGGCGAACTTGAAATGCTCTTTGAAAAGCAATACATCCTGACCGAGACCGTGACCATGCAGATACGCTACCGTACAAAAATGATGGTCATTATTGGCCCGTATGGTGTGCCGCAAGTTATCACCTACCAAGAACCGTATGAATACTACATCTGCACGGTCAAGCTGAAAAACAAGGATTTGTCCCATTTGCCCGTGGAAGTGCTGACCGAAGAACAACTCAGTGCTTATTCGCTCTATATGCGCACGCTGGGCAACCGGCCGGATTTGTTCGGGCAGGCACAGTACCCCAATGCGTCCACCATCAAACAGCCCACCTACTACGATATTCCCCCGGAAGCACTAAAGGATGATAGGTTTGCCGCCATGATGGAGGAAGCCACGAAGTACATCGGCTACCCGTATGTGTGGGGCGGCAGTTCGCCCAGCACCAGCTTTGATTGCAGCGGCTACATTTCGTGGGTGCTGAATCACTCCGGCTGGAACGTGGGCCGCCAGACCGCACAGGGCCTTTACAACCTCTGTACTCCTGTTTCGACGGCGCAGGTCAAACCGGGCGACCTTGTGTTTTTCAAGGGAACCTACGATACCCCCGGCGTGAGCCATTGCGGTATCTATGTGGGCAATTCCATCATGCTGCACTGCGGCGACCCGATCTCTTACACAAACCTCAACTCGAAATATTGGCAAGAACATTTTTACAGCTATGGGCGTTTACCGTGACGCCAGAAAGGATTTTGTATGGCAAAAAGACTTTCCCGCATTGAGCGCGACATTGAACGGCTCAAAGAAAAAATCAGCGAATACCAGCAGCAGTTGAAAGAACTGGAAGCTGCAAAGACCGAACAGGAAAATTTGCAGATCATTCAGCTGGTGCGCAGCATGAATATGAAGCCGGACGAGTTTGCGGCCTTCCTGCGCAGCGGTGCGCTGAACGCCGCTCCTACCGTCACCCCGTACCACAAACAGGAGGATGCCGCCGATGAAACCTGACAACTGGAACCGTTTCGCTGCCGGACTGCTGGCTATCCTGCTCTGCCTCTGCTCCTTTTCCATGCCCGCTTTCGCAAGCGGTACTGACCCTGCCCCGGAACCTCTGCCGGAGATTATCGAAGAAGAACCCACTACGGGCGGCATGGAGCCGGAGGGTGTGCCCATCACGCCCAAGGGCAATGCAACACTGGTGGATGACTTTTACGGCGACAAGCAGCTTATCACTGTGACCACCAAGGCCGGGAATTATTATTACATTCTCATTGACCGTGCCAACGAGGACAAGGAAACGTCCGTTCACTTCCTGAACCAAGTGGACGATGCCGACTTGCTGGCCCTGCTGGATGAAGAACCGCAGACCACCGAGGTCTGCACCTGCACGGTGAAATGTGAGGCAGGAAACGTGAACGAAAACTGCCCCTTGTGTGAAAAGAGCCTGCGGAGCTGCACGGCCCTGGAAGCTGTGAAAACCGACACCGAAACGCCGCAGGAAAAGCCGAAGTCCAACATGGGCAGTCTGATGATCCTGTTGGTGCTGGCTCTAGCGGGCGGTGGTGCGGCCCTCTATTATTTCAAGTTCCGCAAACCCAAGACCGACACCACCGGGCACGATGATCTGGACGAGTACGATTTTGGCGAGGACGAGGATGCAGACGAGGAACCGGCTGAAATCGAGATTCATTCGGAGAACGGACAGGAGGACGAAACATGAGCGTTCAGCTGGTGATTGCCGAAAAGCCCAGTGTTGCCCGCAGCATTGCCGCCGTGATCGGGGCCGATGAAAAGCAAAACGGCTATTGGCAGGGCGGCGGGTATCTGGTCAGCTGGTGCATCGGGCATCTGGTGTCCTTTGCCGAGGCGGGCCAGTACGATGAAAAATACTGTAAGTGGCGGTATGAGGATTTGCCCATCCTGCCCCAGCCGTGGCAGTTCATCGTGCCGGACGAGAAAAAACAGCAGTTTGAAGTTCTGCGTGCCCTGCTCAACCGCCCAGATGTGGACAGTGTGACCGCCGCGACCGATGCAGGATAGTGCGGTTGGGTGACTCAAGAGAAAGAAAAAAGAGACCTCATCTCGTCAAAAAACTAAATCATAAAAGCATCAAAGAGGGCATTCAAATGAAACAAAATCGAATTTTTGACCAGAATAGTTCTCAAAAAGCACGTTCTTGGCACTATAATATGGACACCAACCGAGCGGAAGCCCAGTTCGCTGATGGCTCTGCCATTGCCATTGACTGCCTTGCCATCGAGGACGAATACGGCAATACCCCGGCACAGCGAGCTGAACTTGATTGGCTACTATACAACAAGCCCTTGGAGTGCGTCCAGCTTGTGCTGAGTGGTGAGATTGAGCATTATCTCTCACTTGGCTGTGACCATGGCAAACTGAAAGACTAACCTCTAAATAGGCCAAACAACCCGCTACTTGCAGTCGCTGCAAATGGCGGGTTGTTTGCTTATTTTAAGTTTTTCCTTTGCTCATAGTAGTGCAAAATCAATGTAGTGCAAAATCAATGGCCCAACGGTCAAAGAAATCACAAATATCAGGCAAATCTACTGGTTTCTTATAAATGTCATTCTAAAATTCAATGGATTTTGCTATTTCTAGCACTTGTTTTTTCGACACGAAAGTCGATTTAACCCTATATTTTATGTATCTCTCGATGATTTCAAGTTTGCCATTTTGGGGGCTTGATTATTGAGAAAATTCTAAATTCCAAAAAGGTCTATCATTTTCATCAATCGCATCGTTATTGAGAATAAGCACTGCACCACCACTTAACAGAGGAGGCAGCTGTAAATAGCTTATATTATTTATTGAGAAAATGAAACGCTATTGCAACAGTTGAATACTGTATATTTTATCAAATTGATACGGATCTGATAGCAACACCTTACCGTTTGATATCACAAGAATGCTTTCGCCTTCTTTAAGATACGACAACTGAAGATTTCCTTTCAAGTAGTTTGATACGCCATAAATTATATAATTGTCATCCGTATCATATAATTGATTTTTTGCAGTCGCATAAATACAATTGTTCTTCAGGTCAACTTCTTCAATTATAAGTTCCGATTTTTTTCTTCCGAATGTATTCGATTGAAATAGAATGCAGAGAACCACTGCCACAAATGCTATGCCAACCATAATCTTCCGTTTGCATTTCATTTTATCAACCTCTGTATGAAAGGAACAGCGTATAAAGCGATTGTGTTATTCTCAATGCCCCTGTATAAGAAGTTGGATATGAAGAACCATCAATTGTGCTTCCATCTTTATGGATTCCGATAGCTACATACCCAGCTCCAGAAATATATTCTACAAGAGGACCACCACTAAAGCCACCTGTCAAATCCCAATCGCCCTTGAGATATTTTGAAGTCTGACTTCTAATATACCCAGAAGATTTACACATCCGATATCTCGCATCGGCACCATTTATTTGGCTCGGATAGCCATAAGCATACACCAACTGTGATGATGAATAATTGCTAGACTGCCAATGTAACCCAAGCCATCCCGTTTTCGTTCCTAAATTATTCTTGAGCGTAATAATCGCCCAATCCTCCGAACTTGTTCCAGCAAGATAAGAATCACTAACAATCATCGAACTTGCCGATACATTTTCGCTTCCAAAAGGTTTACTATTATCAGATCGAGCAGGTGCGACATTTACCGACTTAACGTAGGCTTTTTCCTTTATACTGTATAGATTATGTGCTGCTGTTGCAAGTGCATTAGGCCCAATCATAAATCCAGAACCATAATTTGTCCCTCCATTATTGGTCGTTATCTGTAGGCATACCGTACTACAATATGGTGTTGCCGTTGGATTATCAACAACAGTGATATCATTGCTTCCGATAATCGCATACAGATCGGATAGATCAATATCCGAAATCTTTCCATTTGGAAAATAGCCTGCAGTTGTCTCTCCATCCGTGAAGGAATTGGTTTCAACTATAATTTCCTCTATAGATTCTTCTTTTGTATCAAAATCGTATCTATGGTATCTCTCGATATGAGATTTGCTTCCATCACTTTGATTATCTGCAAAAGCAGTCAGCCCAGAGTTAAGCTCCATTGAAGAAAGAGCCACAATCCCACTTGCTTTCAAAAAAATTCTACGAGATATTTTTTCACTAGCTATTTTAATTTTCCTTCTTTACTTTTAGAGTATACACAAGATTTCTTATACATCAGTTGCTCTGCATTGGAAACACCTCCGTAAAATTTTTCATACGTTAGAGCCATCCTTATTTTAGATTTCAACTTTTACTTTCGCAAAAAAATAAATACCACTGATTTTTTATCCAATAGCCGTGCTAAGATTTATCTCTATGGGATTCAACACATGCGTCTGCTGGCACAACCAAGCCCAATTGTTCACTGTAGTAGTAAACAAGTCGTCATAGTTGTTGTCATATGCAAAATCAAATGTGTCATGAACGGTAATCAAGTAATACATTATAGAATTACCAATCATGAAGCCTGTTCCAGAGGTGCTTACCCTATGCAATGCATAGAATAAATCTGCATTATCAGACTTTTGAATTGTAAAAGACCAACTTCCTCCACTAAAATCTTTCAAGCCACTATTAAGTACTTTGTTTTTATAATTATTAAAAACTGTTGTCGTGTTTAACTTGTCAAGCAATGGCGTCGAAGAATCCGTCACACTCTCAGAATAGTCAATATTATATACAGAGAATTCAACCATAAGAGCCGCACATTCATATCCCTTATCCCGTGCAATTTGCGCAGCTGCCAACCATGCAAGCTGTGTATTATTTAACAAATTTCCAGATGCACGTGTTTGATCTTCATCTTTCATCTTATCGATAAACTTATTTAATTCATCTATCGACATTCCCGAAAAATCAACATGATACTTATCATTCATGCTTTGAATAACAGGATTGCTAGCTTTACGGCTGCTTATGTTAGCAGCATAAGACACAGTATTTATCGAAAACAAAAAACACACTGAAAGAATTAATGATACGAACCTCTTCATAACGAACCTCCTTAAATTCTGTACTCTACTATATAAATTGTGTGCTTCTCATCATCCCAGACAACGAGACTAAAATTCACATCTTCAGAATGTAAAAGCAATGTATTCATTTCGGCTTCCGAGCGTAGTTCCTTATGCTGACTATTATCATAAAGAAAAAAATTTCCACTTGCAATTTCAGGAATCACAAAATCTAATCCAAAATATGACGACACATTTTTTAATATAGAAGATATGGTTGGAGAATCATTAATTTTCTCCCATGAATCGAGTTGATGAATAATTTTGGCTGCATCCACATCGTAGTATACCGCTAACATTATCCCATCATTTTGCAATCCGCCATAAGCCTCATATATCAACGATTCAGAGTATGTTGCTTTTCCAATTTTGAATTGTTTCAAATAATCTCGTTTTTCATATTTGCTTTTTCTTCCAAGCATAAAGCCCAAAAGCAAGCACAGTGCGACTATAGCTAGGTATCGGATAACTCGCGTTGGTCTCGCCTTTATAATTACCTCACACCTTTCTAACTTGCTGAAATATATAACAAACTCCACTTATCTACTGGTACTTCCGGTAATGGTTTCGCTCCGTCCATCGGAATAGCTAAAGGTCGCAGAATACTCAAGCCTATAAGATTTTCCGGGCTTAGTGTTAAAGCTACTGCTCACCATGCAGGTTGAGGTCGTGCTGCTGTTTGAGCAGCTACTTACTTTTTGCCATGTTCCAATTGTCCCCTTTTCATAGAGAACGCCTGAAACGCTGATTTTCTTTACTCCAGTTCGAGTCTGGGCATCAACCTGATAGTATGTTTGGTAAATAGATCCGTTGACCGTACTATCGCCTACATACCGTTCAGACTTTTCAGCGGCCATTGCGGTGCAGGCAAAGCTCAAGAGAATCACCGCTGAAACAACAATGGACAACAAACGCTTTTTCGACATAGACATACACCTCCGTTTTTTTGCTCCCATCAAGAGCCTTTGTATAATCAACGCAATTCGCATTCGCTTCGTTTCAATTTTCAGGAGAAAATTTTTCAAATTTTCCATCTTTGTAAGTTCAGACAAAAAGAAAGCCAGACATTTGT
>OKUW01000351.1_pt1 | contig 21786 bp, 19 predicted proteins | sample 1606771 | NCBI WGS metagenome assembly OKUW01 (sample SAMEA3882553, study PRJEB24775) | human gut metagenome | biome: human-associated habitat; feature: intestine environment; material: feces | place: Netherlands | collected 2009/2010 | reverse complement strand
GGTCCTGCTCTACTTTGTCAGCATCTTCCTGAGCGGCATCTTCTACAAGCCCCGCACGGAGGAAGGCGAGGAAGAGGACGAGGAAGACGAGGACTAAGGCTTCTTAAAACAAAAATGAGACAGGCAGCCCCTTTGCGGGGAAGCCTGTCTCATTTTTTGTTGTCCGCAGAAACGGAGCGTCCGCCTCACAGGTCCACTACGCTCCCCACTTCTCCCGGCGCAGCGGGCACCGGGCCGAGCCGGACGGCATCGGCATCCCGCCGCACCACGAACTCCACCGGCTGGCCGGCGGCAAAGGCGGGGCAATAGCTCAGCTCCAGTGTCTCCCACTCGCCCGGGACGGCACAGAAGCAGTGGAGCATCGCGCCGCGCCCGGCGGCGAGGTTCAGGGTAAAGGCCGAGGCGTCGGCAGCGTTCTCTGCATAGAGCGGGGCCGCGAAGCTCCCGCAGGGGATGCTCTGCCCCCCGCAGCGGGCCGTGACGCCGCTGTCCAGACTGTACAGCTCGTTCAAAGTGGAGACGTCCCGGCTGTGGAGGTAGCTTGCCCCCACCGGCAGGGTGCGGGCCGAAAGGTTCTCCACCGAGAGGTAGACCAGCACCCCGTTCAGCCCGGGTGCGGGCGCATAGCCCAGCAGCTCCACCGCCGCCTTGCCGTCCAGCAGGGCGGGCTGGCCCATCACACGGGGCTGTGCCGCAGCCGCCGAAACGCCTGTGAGCAGGGCAGCAGCCAGACTGACCGCGCCCGAACCGGCGCATTTCAGGAACGACCGGCGGGAAAGGGACTGAGACATGGGGGACTCCTCCTTGCAGCGAGAAAAATCATTCACTTTATAGAGTATCGGTTTCTCTGCGCCCTGTCAAGAGTCTGGACGGGTTCTGCCGCAGATTTTGCGTTTTCTTTGCCGATCTTGTACCAAAAAGCCGCAAAAATGCCGCCCGGCGTCAAAATCGCTGGGCGGCAGCGGGTGCAGTCTTATTCGAAGGCCTCGTTCTCCTCTGCTTCGGCCTGACCGCGCAGGGTATCGGCGTAGCCGAAGGGCACGATGTCGATGGCCTCCACCAGACGGTCGCGCATCCAGAGCTGAACATCGGTCTGGACGGTGTAGCCGCAGCCGGGGTCAGCCATCCACTGTTCCGGGTGGCGGGAGGGGAGGGCGCGCTGGCTCAGCATACTCATGATGACGCCGCCGTGGGTCACGCAGGCAGCCTCGGTGACGTCCATCCGGATCATATACTCGAACAGCTTGAGCAGCGTTTCCGAGCAGCGTGCGTGGAACTGCTCGGTAGGCTCTGCGCCCTCCGGCACGAAACCCGAACCGGGGGTGATCCACTTCTTGAAGTCCTCGTTCTTCACCAGCTCCTTGACGGGATGGTTCTCAAAGACGCCAAAGCCCGCCTCCCGCAGGTCGTGCACCGAGAACTGGTGGGTGGCATTCGGGAACAGGATGTTGGCCGTCTCCACGGCGCGCATCAGGGGGGAGGAGAAGACGGTATCCACCTGCGGATACTCGAACCGCTCCTTCAGCTCGGCCAGCTGGGCGCGGCCCTCGTCGCACAGGGGAATGTCCGTGCCGCTGCCGATGTAAAGGCCCTGTAAATTACCGGCCGTCAGGCCATGGCGGATGAGATGGAGCTTAAAGGTTTTCATGCAAAAACACCTCTTGTGAGCTATCTTGTACTGTGCTGGTTCGCACAAATCTTGCTTTTCTGCTAAAATTCCCGGCATCCTCAGACACAAAATATATGCCGTCAGGCTTTAGTTTAACATAGATATGGTGGAAAGAGCAACCCCTTTGACAAAAACGCCGAAATTATCGCGGAAAATCCGTCACTTTTTCGCTTTACAAGTCGTTTTCCATTGTGTATAATCAACGTGCTGTAAACCAAAAATCAAGGAAGTCCCATCTTTTATCTGAGGAGCCAAACATCATGGAGTTCAATCGTATCATCAAACTGCTGCGCAAGGAGCGCGGCATCACCCAGAAACAGGCGGCAGAGGATCTGGGCGTTTCGCAGGCCCTGCTTTCCCACTATGAAAAAGGCATCCGGGAGTGCGGCCTGGACTTTGTGGTACGGGTCGCCGATTATTATAATGTCTCCTGCGACTACCTGCTGGGCCGCTCGGCAGAGCGCAACGGCATGATGCTCTCGGCAGAGGACATCCCCAACCCCGACAAGATGAAGGACAACATCTACCATGGCAGCGTCCTTCCCACCATGAACAAGAAGCTCATCTCCAACAGCCTGAACGTGCTCTACGCCAAGATCGGCGAGTGCCACAGCAAAGCGCTGACCACCGAGGTCAGCGCCTACCTGATGACCGCCGTGGCCAAGATGTTCCGGCTGCTCTACTCCGCCGAGCCGCACAACGCCCCCAGTATGTTCAGCGTGGACGCCCGGCGCTGGCCCGGCTATTCCGACGCCGTGATGCACTCCGCACAGGCCAACGTGGAGGCCCTGCTGGCCGGAGAAGAGCTGCCCGGCGGCGAGGGCGTAGCCGACCCGTCCTGCCTCGCCATGACCACCGAGAGCCTGACCCGGGAATACCCGCTGTATACGCCCAGCCTGCTCAATCTGGTCAAGACCAGCGAGACCCGCGCCCGGGAGCTGACCGGCGAGGACCGCACTTAACTCTCTGTGAAACTAGTGTAAATTCTGCTCTGTTTTGCTTGCATCTGCGTGCAAAAAATGTTATAAACAAGACAGAACATTTTCATCGTGCTTTTTTATTTATAAAAACGATTTCAAGGAGGGACACATCCATGTCCAATAAGATTTCCCGCCGCACCTTCCTCAAGTGCACCGGCGCTTCCGCCGCCGCTCTGGGCGCTGCTGCCATGCTGGGCGGCTGCGGCTCCAGCACCAGCGACGCCATCGAGGTCAAGGTGGGCGATAAGGTCAGCAACTGGAACAATCTGGGCGTCCAGCTCACCAGCGTCTTCACCATGAGCACCACCCCCGACCTGCCCGACCACGAGTACGTCGCCGTCCTCATCACTGCGGTCAACCGCTCCGGCGCAACCACCTTCAACATCGGCGCACAGAACCTCGCCGAGCTGGATGCGGCCTATCCTCTGGACAATGAGGCCACCAAGATCGACGTCGCCCGCCAGTATTTCCACGCTCTGGCTGCCTCCACCACCGACTTTACCGCCACCTGTGACGGTGCCGAGGCCGAGGTGGGCGCTTACATCCAGCTCTACAACGCCGACGCCCAGAGCTTCTCTGAGTCCACCAACCTGCCCCCGCAGGGTTCCGGCTACATTGAGCTGATCTGCTGCGTCCCCACCGGCTGGCAGAAGCTGAACGTCACCTTCGTCCCCACCTTCGTGGCCAACAAGAGCCTGACCTTCACCCTCAGCTCTTCCGATATTGCACAGGCCTAAAGGCGTTTTTCCCGGACGAAATTCCGTCCCACGGGCAGATCTTTCCCCACAAAATTTTGTGAAAACCATTGACATCTGCTCATTTTTCGCCTATTGTATAGGCAAGACGCCCTTCGGGGCAGTACAATGATTTCTGTGTTTCTACATAAAGGAGGAACGATCATGTCCTTAGAATTCAATCGCCGCTCTTTCCTGAAGTACAGCGCCGCCGCTGCTGTGGCTGTGGCTGGTTCCAGCCTGCTGACCGGCTGTGGTGAGGATGAGTACCAGAAGACCGGTAAAATCGGCAGCACCCTGAAGCTGATGGGCACCTTCAAGATGTACGATGGCGCTGATGCTCCTACATACACTGTCACCTCTGCTGCCACTGCCACTACCCCTGCCATCGGTACTTTTAAGTGCAAGTTGAAGCTCAAGTGCACTACGGACAAGGTTCCTCTTTGCGTGACTAGGGGTAACTTCGAGCTTACTGTAAACAGCACTGGCAAGAGCAAGGATGACGTGGACTATCTGGACAATGCCATCACTGTCAAGCGTCAGGGTGCAGGCTCTTCTGGCGGAAAGTTCGATTTGACGACTGATGACGGTGAACAGGATTTCGATATTACTGTTACCGGCGTTACTCTTAAGAACAACGACAAGGTCGAGTTCAAGTACTGGCCCCGTATTCAGGCCAGCAGCGGCAACAGCGGCTATACCCGTGCTTTCTGCACTTGGAAGATGACCGCCAAGGTCGATGCTACCACTGGAAAAGTCACCTTCGAATAATTTCTTATTTCCGCACTCCACGCCCAAGGCTCACGCCTTGGGCGTTTTTGTTCGCCTCACTTCGTCGATATGCTAAATTCAGGGCAAAGAATTTTAGCAGTTTTATGTCTTGTGCACAGGGGGCTTTTCCTGCTACAATAGGGACATACCAACCGGGGAGCGCAGCGGCCGGGCAAGTGCCGCCGCGCTGTTTCCTTTTGAGGGATGGGCGTCCTGCCTGATTTCACAAGAACAGGAGTGTGCAGTTTATGATCAATATGGTAAAGCTTCCCACCAACAAGAGCAGTCTGTTCCTGCGCGTGGCAAAGGGCCACTTCGCCACCAGCCACAGCCACATCAACTACTACATCGACGTCACCACCCAGAAAGCCCGCCTCTCGGAGGCCAAGGCTGTCGCCAAGGAGCTGGTGGCTGCCTATCAGCACAGCACCATCGTGGACACCGTGCTCTGTCTGGACGGCACGCAGGTCATCGGCACCTGTCTGGCCAACGAGCTGACCAAGGACGGCTTCGCCAATATGAACGCCCACCAGACCATCTACGTCATCACCCCCGAGTACACCAGCGGCAGCCAGATCATCCTCCGCGACAACCTCGCCCCGATGGTCAAGGGCAAGCACGTCCTCATTCTGGCCGCCTCCATCACCACCGGCTACACCGCGCAGGCGGCCATCGAGGCCGTCAACTACTACGGCGGCACTGTGGCGGGCCTGTCGGCCATCTTCGCCACCACCCACGAGTGTCTGGGCATCCCGGTCACATCCATCTTCGACCCCTCCAGCCTGCCCGACTACGCCAGCTTCGACAGCCGCGACTGCCCCATGTGCAAGGCGGGCCAGCACATCGACGCGCTGGTGAACAGCTTCGGCTATTCGGCCCTCTGAATCTGAAATTTTCCTCCCTCTTTCTCCCCGCTGTGCAGCGTGCATGGCGGGGAGTTTTTGCATCCGCGCTTCCTTTCTGCGATTTCGCCAAAAATCGCAGTCCATTTCCGTCCGATTGCATAAAATCCGGCCTGCCCTCTGCTCTTTTGGGCCGGAGTATGTTATACTGTTGTCAGCTAAAAACGGCGGATGACCGCCGCAGAAAAAGGGGTAAATGAATCATGAAAGAATACGCATTCGGCATCGACCTCGGCGGCACGACCGCCAAGGTCGGCCTGTTCACCACCTCGGGCGCACTGCTGGAAAAGTGGGAAGTCCCCACCGACACCTCGAACGCCGGTGAGCACATCCTCGAAAATCTGGCCGACGCCATCCACGCCAAGATGGCCGAGAAGGAGATCCCCTCCGAGCAGGTGGAGGGCGTAGGCATCGGCGTGCCCGGCCCTGTGCTGGACAGCCGCGTCGTCCCCATCATCTGCGCCAACCTCGGCGGCTGGGGCGAGCGGAACGTCTCGGCCCAGCTGTCCGGCCTGCTGGACGGCATGAAGGTCTTGGTGGGCAACGACGCCAACGTCGCCGCTCTGGGTGAGATCTGGATGGGCACGGCCAAGGGCTGCCGCAGCGCCGTCATGGTCACGCTGGGCACCGGCGTGGGCGGCGGCGTCATCGTCAACGGCAAGGTCATCGACGGCGCACACGGCGCTGGCGGCGAGATCGGCCACATCACCGTCAACCGCCACGAGACGGCCACCTGCGGCTGCGGCAAGCACGGCTGCCTCGAGCAGTATTCCAGCGCCACCGGTGTCGTCCGCTGCATGAAGAAGCTGCTGGACGAGAATCCCGACGCCGACTGTGTCCTGCGCGGCAGGGATTTTGAGGCCAAGGACGTCTTCGACGCCGCCCGCAATGGCGACGCTCTCGCCGCCCGCGAGGTGGACGAGATGACCGACACCCTCGGCATGGCTCTGGCCACCATCGCTGCCACCACCGACCCCGAGATGTTCCTTGTGGGCGGCGGCGTGTCCCGCGCAGGCGACGTCCTCTTCGACCCGCTGGTGGAGCACTACAAGACCTACGCCTTCAAGTCCTGCCGCGAGACGCCCATCAAGGCCGCAAGCCTTGGCAACGACGCCGGCATCTACGGCGCAGTGCGGCTCATCGTGGGCGACTGATATTTCTCACTATAAAAAACAAGGGGCTGCTGCAAGCAGTCCCTTGTTTTTATGGAAAAATTATAACGTATCTTCCCCCGGCAGCTGGTTCCACAGGCGGTAGTAGACGCCCTTCTTGGCCAGCAGCTCATCGTGGGTGCCGGACTCTTCGATGCCCTCTGCGCCCAGCACGAGGATGCGGTCGTAGTCCTTGATGGTGGTCAGGCGGTGGGCGATGGTCAGGGTGGTGCGGCCATGGGCCAGCTTCTCGAGGCTCTGGCCCACCAGGATCTCGCTCTCGTTGTCGAGGGCGCTGGTGGCCTCGTCGAGGATGAGGATGGGCGGGTTCTTCAGGAAGACCCGGGCGATGGCGATGCGCTGCTTCTGACCGCCCGAGAGCTTGACGCCGCGCTCGCCGACATAGGTGTCGAAACCGTCCTTCAGGGCGCGGATAAACCGCTCTGCGCCCGCCAGACGGGCCGCCTCGATGATCTCCTCCCGGGTCGCGCCGGGCTTACCGTAAGCGATGTTGTCCGCCACAGAGCCGCTGAAGAGGTAGACCTCCTGCTGGACGATGCCGATGTCCTCCCGCAGGCTCTTGAGGGTGACGTGCTGGATGTCCTGCCCATCGATGAGGATGCGGCCTCCCGTCACCTCGTAGAAGCGGGGGATGAGGTTGCACAGGGTCGTCTTGCCGCCGCCGGAGGGGCCGACCAGCGCCAGACGCTCCCCGGCCCGGATGTCGAGGCTGACATGGTGCAGCACCTTGTTGTGGTCGTCGGGGTACTCGAAGCTGACGTCCTCGAACCGGATGGCGCCCGGGCCGGGCTGCAGAGGCTTGGCATCCTCGGCGTCCTTGATGGTGACGGGGGTGTCCATGATCTCCGCAAAGCGCTCGATGCCGGTCATGCCGCGCTGGAACTGCTCGGCGAACTCCACGATGCGGCGGATGGTGGCGATGAGGGTGGTGACATAGAGCATATAAGCCACGAGGTCGCCGGCGGTTATCTTGCCGTACACCAGCGACAGGCCGCCCGCAAGGATGACCACCAGATACATCAGGCCGTCGAACAGGCGGGTGGAGGTGTTGAAGGCCGCCATCGCGTAGTAGCCCAGCGTCTTGATGTGCTCAAAGTCCTTGTTGCCCTTGGCGAATTTCTCCCGCTCCTCGTCCTCGGCAGCGAAGGCCTTCACGACACCCTGCCCCAACAGGCTGTCCTCGATGGTGGCGTTCAGCTCACCGATCTGGATGCGCTGCTGGCGGAACCGGGCGCGCAGGCGCTGGTTCAGCTTGACGGACACGATGCCCATCAGGGGCACGCAGGCGAACACCGCCAGCGTCAGGGGTACGCTGGCCTGACACAGGATGAGGAAGGAGGCTATAATTTTGATGCCCGCGATGAAAAATTCCTCGGGGCAGTGGTGGGCGAACTCGGTCACATCGAACAGGTCGTTGGTGATGCGGCCCATGATGGTGCCGACCTTGGTGTTGTTGTAGTAGGTGTGGTCGAGCTTGAGCAGGTGGTCGAAGGCGTCCCGGCGCATATCCGTCTCGATGTGGACGCCCATGATGTGGCCGATGCCGGACATAAAATACTGCGCTGCGCCGTCGATGATGCGGAGCACGAAGTACACCGCCGCCAGCTTGAGCACGATGCCCGCCGTGAGGGTGATGCCCACGCCCATGGCGGAGTTGGTGATGGTGCTCATGATCTTGGGCAGGATGATGTCGCACAGGGTGGTCATCGCCGCACAGAACAGGTCGATGAACAGGGTCATTTTGTACTTTGCCAGATAGGGCAGGAAGCGCCGGATGAGCGCGCCGCTGCTGGTATGCCGCGCTGCGGGGTCTTTGACGTTTTGCATAGTTCCTCCAATTTTAAGTTTCTGGGTTTAAACCTCTCCGTCACGCCTGACGGCTTGGGGCAGGTTCTCCTTCGTACAACCTCTCAGTCTGCTTCGCAGCCAGCTCCCCTTGGGAGCCGCAACCCGGGCTGTGGCACGCCGCAGGCGTGACGGAGAGGTTATTTCTTACTATAATCCCTCTCGCCGTAGATAGCCGTGCCGATGCGCACGAGGGTCGCACCCTCGCGGATGGCATTCTCGAAATCGCCGCTCATGCCCATGGAGAGGGTCTCCATCTTCACGTTGGCGTAGCCGCGCTCTCCGGCCTGCACGAACAGCCGGTACACCTCGGCCAGATACCGGCGGTTCTGGGCATCGTCGTCGTTGACCGGGGGAATGGCCATCAGGCCCTTGACCCGGATATGCTCTTCGGCGGCAGCAGCGTCCAGCAGGGGCCAGAGCTGCTCCGGCGAGACGCCCGACTTCGACGCCTCACCGCCGATGTTCACCTCCAGCAGCACATCCTGCACGATACCGGCCTTGGCCGCCTCCTTCTCGATGGCGGTCAGCAGGTGCTCGCTGTCCACGCTCTGGATGAGGCTGGCCCGGCCCAGCACCTTCTTGATCTTATTGGTCTGCAAATGGCCGATGAAGTGGCTGGGCTTGCCGCAGTAGGCTCCGGCGTCGAAGTTTGCGCAAAGCTCCTGCACATGGTTTTCGCCAAAGACGTCGATGGCAAGGGCCGCACTGGCGGCGACGGTGTCAGCGGTGCGGGTCTTGCAGGCCGCACAGAGCTGCACCCCGGCGGGGTCTCGGCCCGCCTCCCGGGCCGCGACAGCCATCTTTTCCCGGATGGCCTCTACGGCCTCCCGCATCTCGTCCAGATTCTTTTCTGCCATAAAGCTCAATCCTCCTCGGTATATTTTGCGCGCTCGCCGCCGATGAGCTTCGGGCGGGTGCGGGCGCAGAGAATATTCGCTTCGCCGATCTTCGAAAGGCTCAGCCGCACCGGCACGGCCACCCGGCGCAGATGCATCCCGATGAGGGTGCCGCCGATGTCGATTCCGGCATGGGCACGGATCTCTTCGACGGCGATGGGGTCACGGAACTGCTTCCAGCAGGTGGTGGCCCAGCTGCCGCCCGCATGGGGGCGGGGCACGACGCAGACCTCCTCCCAGCCGTATTTCCCGGCGGCCTCCCGCTCGAGGATGATGGCCCGGTTGAGGTGCTCACAGCACTGTGCCGCCAGCCAGATCCCGTTTTCGGCCAGCACCGGCGCAATGCCCGCGTAGACCGCCTGCGCAGCCTCAAGGCTGGAATCCTTGCCGATGTGCCCGCCGACGATCTCGCTGGACGAGCAGCCCACCACAAAGACATCCCCCTTTTTCAGCTTTGCCTGCGCCAGCAGCTCGGTCACAGCCTGCCGCGCCTCGTTTTCGATCTGCTTTTTGAACTCTTCCGTCATAAAAAACACCTCGTTTACACTCTTGCCGACAGCAGGCTGGCAGAGCCTGCCGCACCGAAATACACTTTGCTGCCCGCCGGGCAGACTGCGGTGCAGCCGTCCATCTCCCGGCCCGTGAAGGTCCGCTCCCAGCTGCCGTCCGCCGTATCCACCGCCTCAGTGCAGGGCGCGTCCGCCGACAGGCCGAACAGCTTCTGCTGCATATTTTCACCGGCCCGCAAGGCGATGCTCCGCAGCAGGGTGCGGTCCGCGTTCTTTTCCAGCCAGCTGCTGCGCGCCCAGCGGTAGCTGACATAGAGGATGCCGTCCTCGTCCAGCGCCAGTGCGCCGGGGTAGCCTGGCAGGCCGGAAAGGAAGCTTTTGCAGTTCTTCCCCCCGGCAGTCAACTCCCGGGCGTCGGCGTCCACGGCCCAGACGCAGCGGCTGCCGAGGTCGGAGACATAGAGTGTCCTGCCGTCCTCCGAGAGGGCCAGCCCCGACGCGCCCGCGATGCCCCCCAGCACCCGCTGCACCGAACGGTCGGCCGGGTCGTAGACGTAGACCCAGCCCGTGCCGGTGTGGGCCAGAAGCTCGGTGCGCAGCGCACCTTCCAGCCCGTTTTTCACGCTGGTCTCCGCCGCGGCGGCAAAATAGACTTTTCCGTCCGGGCCGACCTCCACCGCCGACAGCGCACCCAGCGGTGCGCCGTCCAGCTGGGTGACCACCGGCTCCACCGAGGTGCCCCAGCTGTCATGCCGGGCACGGCAGAGGGTCCCGCCGGTGGGCGTCACGACCGTCAGCCACAGATTCCCGTTTCCGTCAAAGGCAAAACCTGTCAGCTCCCCCTCCACGGACAGGATGGCCGCATCGTGCCCGCCGTCGGTGCGGACCAGATCGCTTTTCCGTTTTTTCATTGATGCACCGTCGTAGGCCGCAGCGTAGACAAGGCCGTCCTGTGTGCGGACACAGTCCACGCCCAGATAGTCCCCCAGCTTCCAGCCATCTTTGCTGTCGGCGGACAGCTCCGTCCGGGCCGCGCCGGTGTCCTGCCGGACATCCGGGACGGTGTAGGCTTTCGGCGGCGTCTCGATGGGCCGCAGCAGCAGGCCGTAGGCCAGCGCCGCCAGCAGCAGCAGGGCAAAGACATTGCTGGCCACCCGGAAACGGGTCAGCAGAGCCTCCCGCTCGATGGCGGCCTGTGCTTCCAGCTGGGCCTTCCGGCGGGCCGCTGCCGCCGAGGTGCGCTGGGCGCGGCGGAGCCACCGGTCTACGAAAAGGGCCACGTTCGGCCCCACCGTGAGGGATGCGATGAAGAGGAGCAGTACCAGCTCTACGAATCCAATGCGCATGAACAGTTTTCCTTTGCTGTGTCAGATTTTGGGTGTTGCTTTTATCATTGTAGTATAGCACACTTCGGCTTTTCTGCGCAAGATGAGGCCGAGCTTGACAGCCCCCGAAGCGGCCCCTTATAATCAGGGCAGACACGAAACGCACCCACTGGGATGTTTTCCCAAAAAATCTACCCAAAATTCACAGAAATTCCTAATTGATAGGGTATGATAGAATCAGACTTCGTATCCAGCTCCGCCGGGCTGCATCTGAGCCGTCCCGGCGCTTTGAGAGATATAAGCTTATGAGGAGGAATGCCTTATGGCAAAAATTCTGATCGTTGACGATGAGCCGCGCATCCGGGAGCTGATCCGGGAGAATCTGCAATATTCGGGCTACACCTGCGAGGAGGCCGGCGACGGCTCTGCCGCCCTGTCCCTGCTGTCCGGCGGCGGCTATGATCTGGTCATCCTCGATCTGATGATGCCCTTCATGGACGGCATGACCTGCCTGCGGGAGATGCGCACCCGCCGCATCAACACCCCCGTCATCATCCTGACCGCCCGCGGCGAGGAGTACGACAAGCTGGCGGGCCTCGAGGGCGGTGCCGACGACTATGTGGTCAAGCCCTTCTCCCCCCGGGAGCTGGTGGCCCGCGTCCGGGCAGTGCTCAACCGCACCATGCCCCGCACCGAGGCCTCCGACAGCACCATGACCTTCGGCGAGCTGTCCATCGACACGGCCAGCCACACCGTCAAGGTCTCCGGCGAGGAAGTGAGCCTGACCCCCAAGGAGTTCGACCTGCTGGTCTTTCTGGCCTCCAACAAGGGAATCGCCCTCAGCCGCGAGAAGATCCTGCAGAAGGTGTGGAACTACGACTACTTCGGCGAGGACCGCACCGTGGACACCCACGTCAAGATGCTGCGGGGCCATCTGGGCAAGTGCCGCAGCTACATCGCCACGGTCTGGGGCATCGGCTATAAGTTCGACCCCGACGCGGCGCGTTAAGCGGAGGTTCTGCTCTTCATGCGGCAAACGAGCAAGACACGGCGCACCATCGGCATCCGGGGCCAGCTCATGGGCTTTCTCTGCTTCATCTGCTTCCTGCTGGTGGGGCTGTTCTGGTTCCTGAGCACCCAGCTGCTGGAGCCTCTCTACACCACCCATATCCAGAAGCAGCTCACCGAGCAGGCCGAGGCCATCGTCGCCCGGATGGATGAGGCCATCGAGCGGGGCGAGACGCTGTCCTACTGGGCCTTCGGCAGCCAGCTCTACGTCAACAACACCTTCTTCAACTCGCTGCGGGATGACATCTTCGAGACGGGCGGGATGAGCAGCTTCTGCATCGACATCTCCGACACCACCCTGCGGCAGATCTTCAAGGTGGACAACCTCTCCTACTGCAACCTCCACCGCACCCGCCCCACCGACTCGTCCGACGAGAAGGCGGCCTACACCACGGCCAGCGCCATGCGCCAGCTCTGCCGGGAGAGCGGCGGCGCGGTGGTGCGGAAGATCAATCCCCCTTCGCCCTCCGGCTCGGTGCAGCTGATGGTGGGGCGGATGACCGCCGACGGAAATTACACCGTGCTGGTCACCACCAGCCTCATGCACGTCGCTGAGGCCGGCAAGGTGCTGAGCACTGTCCTGCCGCTGGCTGCGGCCCTCATCTTCGCCTTCTCCATGTCGGCGGCGTGGCTCTTCAGCGAATGGTTCACAAAGCCCCTGCGCGCCCTCTCCGGGGCCGCACGGCAGGTGGCACAGGGCAACTACGCCGTCCATGTGGACTCGGTGCGGAACGACGAGCTGGGCGATCTGGCACAGGAGTTCAACCACATGGCGAAGGAGGTCCAGCACGCCTCCCAGATGCAGCGCGACCTGCTGGCCAACGTCTCGCACGACCTGCGCACCCCGCTGACCCTCATCAAGGGCTACGCCGAGACGGTGCGCGACCTGACCGGCGACGACAAGAAGCACCGCGACGAGCAGATGAACATCATCGTGGACGAGACCGACCGCCTGACAGCCCTTGTGTCCAGCGTCATGGAGCTGAGCAAAGTGACCAGCGGCGCGCTCAAGTGTGAGAAGGTCCACTTCGACATGGGCCAGCTCTGCGACGAGGTCAGCGAGCGGTACGACGCCGTCTGTGCCCAGAACGGCTGGCAGCTCAAGCTGGAGCTGCCCGACGAGGAGCTGCCCGTCTGCGCCGATCCCGACATGATGCAGCGGGCGCTGCACAACCTGCTGGGCAACGCCATGCACCACATCGGCGAGGACGGCATCTTCGTGCTGCGGGCGCTGCGCTGCCCCGAGGGGGTGCGCGTCGAGGTAGAGGACCACGGCCCCGGCATCTCGGCGGAAGACCTGCCCTATATCTTTGACCGGTATTACCGCTCCCGCTCCGACGCGGGCAAACAGGGCACCGGCCTCGGCCTCTCCATCACGAAAGCCATCTTCCAGCAGCACGGCTTCCGCTTCGGCGTCCACTCCACGGTGGGCAGGGGCACCGTGTTCTGGTTCATCATGACCGACGCCGAAGAAACTTCGGCATAACAAAAAACGGACAGCGACCCAAAATCGTTGTCCGTTTTTCTGTTTTGCTCTTGTCTGGGCCTCAGGTGCGGGTCGTGGCTTCCATGCAGTGCTCCGAGGGGGCGTAATACTCCATCAGAGCGGTGTAGTTCTCGAAGTGGTGGCAGAACGCCGCACGGATCGCATTGTCGGGGGCGCTCCGCATCGACACGAACATCAGGATGTACTTTGCAATGAGGCTCACCGCCTCGCTCTCAAGGCCGTAGCAGAGGCCCACGGCCAGCACCGGCACCACGATCTGCTGGGCACGGATGGGGATGCTGCCCGTATCGACCCGCTTGAGGACGGCACGACTCATGGTGGACGCCGCCCAGACGGCGTGGGAGATCTTCCAGTAGTCCATGTTCTTCAGGTGGGTGAGGGTGCGCAGACGCTGGATGACCTCGCCGTCGTCGAGGATCTTGTTCTCCGTCACCTCTTCCTCCGAGCGGATGAAGGTGCACTGGACCATGTCCATCAGGGCCGCCTCGTAGTTCTCGTGGTAGTTCTCCCGGGAGATGAAATATTCCTCCATCTTGAGCATAAGCTCATGGGTCTCTTCGTTGGTGGCAAGCCAGCTGAAATCCAGCGGCACGGGGCCGAAATCGTTCCTGCCCATCTCGTTGAGGTCGTTCAGCTCCTCTTCGTTCCGGGTGGAGGGGAGGAAGCGGTCGTTGCCGTTCCGGTGGTAGCCCCATTCCTCGGGCATCAGGCAGGGCACGATGTCGCCGCTGGAGACGATGTTGAAGATATTGCTCTCGCCCCAGCTCTCCTTCAGGGTGCCGTCGGCGTTGTGGTTGTTGTCGTAGTCCTGCTGCAGGTTGGGGTAGTCCTGCGGGCCGAGGGCCACCGGCGTGGCAAAGGTGTAGACGAAGACGTCCTCCCGCGCCAATCCGGGCAGCTCTTTGTTGAGGCGGGCGGCGAGAAGGTTCGCCACCGCAGCGCCCCGACTGTAGCCGCCCATCCAGAGCTTGACAAGGCCCAGTCCGCCCGCCTTCTGGGCTGCGGCCAGATAATTTTTCAAATCGGTGAACACCTCGTTCACCGGGATGATGAAGCCGCTGTGGGCATGGCCTGCGCCGGTGTGCAGGTTGCTCACCCACTCGCCGCCATAGCCGCCGCCCCGCAGGATGAGCGCCACGATGGTGGTTCGCCTGCCATTCAGGGTGATGGTCTTGCGGGCGGTGGACCAGCCCACAAAGTCACCGGCCTTGCCCACGTCGATGTCGTAGTAACGATACTTCGCATCGCCGTAGCCCAGCTTCGTATAGGCCGCGTCGAGGCTGTTCTCGCGGCCCACATCCCCGTTGGCCCAGTATTTCGCCTCGCTGGCCCATGTATTGAATGCCGCGCCCACCATGCCCAGCGTGGCCAGCGCCAGCTGGTGGTCATACTGGAGGGACGAGTGCGCAAAAAAGCTGTCGCTGTAGTAATATTCGTGCTCAATGTCCATCTGGCTCAGCTCGCTGCGGAACGACAGGCTGTATTTTCCCGACGGCACCGCGTGGCCCACCGTCTGGTTCTTCGCGGCTGCCTCGGCCCGGGGCAGAGTCAGCCCGGGCGCAAGAGCGGCACTGCAAGCCAGCGCTTTGCAGAAATCACGTCGTTTCATGTTCTTTGCCCCCTTGCTGTTATGATAAACTCCATTTTATTTGCGGTTTGCTATAGTATACCGTATTTTGCCTCCGGATACAATCGTCAATTCTACAGTTCTGCATGAAAAAAACGGACCGCAGTGCTGCGGCCCGTTCTCTCACGATTCTTAAAGAGGCTATGCGTCCATCTGGTGGCAGAAGTCCACGATGTGATGGAACATCTGTTCGACCGCCGGGGCCATCGCCGTGGGGCGCTGGACCGCCAGACCCACCACGCGGTCTTCCTCCGGCTCGATGGGATAAATCTTGACGGCTGCAGTGCAGCTGCGCAGCAGCATCCGGGGCATGATGGAGATGCCAAGGCCCGCTTCCACCATCGCAATGTTGGACTGGTCATCGATGACATGGCAGCGGCGCTCTGTAGAGATGGAATATTTCTTGAGGAACTGGCGCATCTCGGCGTCGGTGGCGTCGCACTGGACGACGAAGCTCTGGCCGTTCATCAGCTCGGGGGTCATGATGCCGTTTGGCGGCTCGGGCCAGTCCTGCGGCACGATGCAGAGCAGCGGCTCCCGGAACAGCTCCGTCAGGTTGAACTCCTCCCGGCAGGTGGCGGACAGGAAAGCCAGATCCACCTGACCGGTGCGCAGCCACTCCTTCACATCATCGTAGGTGCCCTGATAGACCTCCACCTCGATCTGAGGGAAGCTGGCCATAAAACTCTTGAGGATCTGGGGCAGCAGACCGGCGCAGACCGAGTTGAACGCACCCAGCTTCACCTTGCCCTTTTCCAGACCGTTGAGGCGGGCGATGCTCTGCTGCAGGGCTTCGTCGCTGTTGAGCACCGCCCGGATGGACGGGTAGAGCGAGGCGCCGTAGCTGGTCATGGTCACGCCGTTTTTGCCGCGGTTAAATAAGGTAAAGCCCAGTTCTGCCTCCATCACCGCGACGGCGTGGCTGATGGCAGAGGGGGTCAGGTGCAGCTGCTGGGCCGCCTTGTTAAAGCTGCCCTGCCGCGCAACTGCATCGAAAATCTCGTAGGAAAACAGCGTCATGCCCCAAGCCTCCTTCCGTTTTTCAGTTCGGAGACGCCCGTTCTTCTGTGAATCTTTTTCACCTTGTAGATGCTATGCATCAATTTTCTTTTTGAGTGTACTATCCTATCTCCGCTTTGTCAAGCGTCCGGACCTCAATTTTGGACGTTGGACTAAATTTCTGCTCTTAAAACGCCATTTATCGGGTATATTTGCGCCCTTTCGGGGCGGTTCTCGGTCATTTTTCACAAATTTTCCGGGCGGAAACTTCTCGGCTTCCGAAATTTCATCGTTCTCTTAGGGCCGTTTGAAAAACGCCCGGGACTCCTTCGACCACCTCCTGCGCAACCGGCGGCTGAACACCATCATCTCTCCTGCCATCATGGGCCTCGGCAGGGAGCTTATGGCGCTGATACGCAACCTCTGGACTCTGATTCTGGTCCTTGCCATCATCATCGTCGGCAACATCTCGGCGACCTTTGCGGGCGCTTTCGTCATCCTGCTGAACCATTTTGTCGATCACTTCCGAAAGAGCGACCTGAAAGACCTCATCGTCCGCTCCGCAGAGCCGGTGCTTCTGGGCAAAATGTACAGTTCATCCTGAATGTGACCTTGGGCGAAAAAAGAATGTCGTAGCTGCCTTTGCCGGTGACTTGGAGGAGGCTCATGCTGCGGGCGTCGCCTTTATCCGTGAGCAGTCTCAGTGCCCCGTCGTAAGAGGAGATCGAGGCTTATCTCTTGCAGATCCCCCCAGACAAGACCATCCCCGAACAGTGGTGTCCCCAGATCTATGCCCGCATCCTAAAAAAGCACAAGGTAATTTTAGTCACGACCTATCTGGACCACGAGCTGGAGATCCTGACCGGCATGGCCGCCACCGGTGCACAGTTTATGATGTTCTCTACCGGCCGCGGCGCGCCGCAGGGCTTTCCTACCATGCCCGTCCTGAAAGTGTGCGGCAACCCCAACACCTACGAGCGGATGTCGCACGATATGGACATCAACGCCGGCCGTATCATCACCGGCGAAAAGAGCATCGAGGAGGTAGGCGAGGAGGCCTTTTCCGCCATTCTCGACCTGCTCTCCGGCAAGCAGACCAAAAATGAGACCCTCGGCTATCACAGTTCCATCGATATTTACACTCTTGGCCCGGTCATCTGATCCACAACCGCCCAAGAGATCTCCTCCTATTTCTCCTGTTCGGGCATAACACCCGAAAGCAGCGGGGCCGCTGCAAAATGATAAATACCCCCAATACTGGGCACCCGGTATTGGGGGTATTTACTACAAAAATTTTCAGATTTGTCACATTTTCCAGCCCATTTTCAGCATATAAAAATAGAAAAGCCCACGATTTGCGCCGCATTTTCAACGGTCGATCGTGGGTTTTTCTTTGGTGCGCTCGAGGGAACTCGAATCCCTGGCCCTCTGATTAAAAGTCAGATGCTCTACCGGCTGAGCTACGAGCGCATATTTTCAGTTTTGCATATATTGCCGAATAATAATACCACAACCGCGCCCAAAAAGCAAGAGGGAAGTGCAAAAAAGTGGCCTGTGCACCGCCCGCAGCGGAACCGTCCGCTTTCTTTTATGAAAAAGACTCCGGGCCAGCCCTGTGCTCTGGCGGCAACTCCCTCTTTACAAATGGGGCGCAAACCAGTACAATCAAAACAGAACGCACCGCCCCGTCCCGTATGCGGCGGGGCTTTTTGATAGGAGGCTGTTTTATTATGAAGATCTCTCGTCGGTCCGTCCTTCATGTTTCCGGTCTGGCAGCGGCAGCGCTGGCTCTGACCGGCTGCTCTGCGTCTGGCAGCGCCGCGCTGGGCGGCAGACTGCCCGGCCTGCTCAAAGGCCTGCTGGGGAAAGGCGAAGCGGCCGCTTCGTCGGCCCCGTCCGAGGCATCCAGCGAGATGGCCGCCTCCTCGCTGCCTGAGGTCGAACAGCCGGAACCCGGCCCCTCCGCCCTGCCCGACTACGACGCCGACCTTCTCACCGGCATCGAGCGCAGCACCAACAGCCGCCCGGTGGCCGTGATGGTGAACAACATCGCCAACTCCCAGCGTCAGAACGCCCGCCCCCAGCGGGGCATCGGCAGCGCCGACCTGCTCATCGAGGCGAAGGTCGAGGGCGGCATCACCCGCCTGTGCGCCGTGTTCAGCGACGCTGACAGCATCCCCGAGGTCGGCCCCATCCGCTCGGGCCGCGACCAGTTCCTCCAGCTGCTCATGCCGTGGAACATCCTCTATTACCACGACGGCGAGAGCATCTTCTGCACCCAGTTCGTCAATGTGTACGGCTACTCCGGGCTGAACATCGGCGGCAAGAGCTACTTCAACACCCCCACCTACCCCATCGTCTCTCATCGGAACAACCGCGGCCGGGACGTTGCCTACGAGCACACCGAGTTCACCTCCGGCAAGGAGATCTGCAAAGCCGCCTCTGACGCCAAGATCAGCCTCTACGCTCCCAGCGAGGGCACCATCTTCCACTTCGCCGACTACCGCACCGACGAGGTGAACAAGCTCCCGGGTGAGCCTTCCGCCAAGAAGCTCACCATCCTGCATTCCGAGAGCTACCGCACCTCGTTCAGCTATTCCGCGTTCAGCCACACCTATGCGATGCAGATGTACAATTCCTCCAGGAAGGCCACCGAGAACACCGTCGATGAGCTGACCGGCGCTCAGCTCACCTTCGAGAACGTCGTGGTCTGCTTCGCCGACATGGACGCCTACGCAGGTGACTCCCACGATGTGCAGGAGGTCCGGTACATTCAGGGCGGAAAGGCCTATCTCTTCACCCGCGGCGGCGTGCAGGTGGGCCGCTGGGAAAAGACCTATCCCACCAACCCCCTCAAGCTCTACACCAAGTCCGGCGAGGAAATGACCCTCAACCGCGGCAAGACCTATTTCGCGCTGGTGGACGAGGACGAGCGGAGCAATTTCAGCTACCAGTAACGCTCCATGAGGGACACGATGATGAAACGCATTCGAACCGCGCTCTGCCTCATTTTAGCCGCTGCGCTGCTGGCAGGCTGCGCCTTTCTGCCCAGCGAGAGCGAACCGGAGGCCTTGGCGCCTGCCGACCCCCTCACCGGCCATCCGCTGGAATGGCCGGGCCAGCGCCCGGTGGCCGTGACCATCGAGAACAGCACCGCCTCCGCCACCCAGTGGGGCATCTCCTCCGCGTCGGTGGTGCTGGAGGCCCTCACAGAAGCCGGGATGGCCACCGAGCTTTGCCTCGTCTATCCGGCGCTGGCCGCCACCCCCAAGGTCGGGCCGGTGGCTGCCGGACAGGACATCTACTGGCGGCTGTTGGTGGGCCAGCAGCCGCTTCCCGTGCAGCGAGGCGGGGGACAGTTCGACCAGAATTATCTGGACTACTACTCCATCCGCGCCGTGGACGCGCTGGAAGCCGGACGCACCGCTTTCGACTGTGGCAGCGAGTGGAGCAATGCGCCGCTGTGGTACACCAGCGGCAGCGCCGTCTCCAAGGTGCTGGATGCACTGAGCATCTCCGCCGTCCTGACCGAGTCCCGGGTGACGAGCGCTGCATCTGCGGCTGCCACCAGCGCCTCTTCCGGGTCAGACGCCGTACTGACCGTTCCGGCGCTTCTGCCACAGGAAGAAGACGGCAAGCTGCCCGATGCCACCGCGCCGGACGCCATGAACGTCCAGGTCTGCTTTGACGACAACAACGCCACCGGCTTCGCCTACGACCCGGACAGCGGCCTTTACCGGATGCTCCACGCCGACGGCACGCCCCAGCTCGACGCCAACAACGGCCAGCAGGCCGGATTCGACAATCTGCTGGTGCTGTTCAGCGCCTCCGCGCTGCGGGACGACGGCAGGACCTACGACTTCGACCTGAGCATGGGCGGCGGCGTCTGGCTCAACGGCGGGCATCTGTGGACCATCACATGGACACAGGGGCAGGACAACACCCTGCTGTTCTACGACGCCGACGGCCGCACCATGAACATCAAGGCGGGCACGAGCTATATCGCCCTCGTCACCAGTGTGACCGGGCAGGAGCTGACCGTCACGAATTCCAGCGGGGAAGAGATCCTCGGATGAACAAAAGGACTGCTGCACAGGTTTTCTCCATGCGGCAGTCCTTTTTTTCGTTACTACGGCTATGTCGCCGGCAAGAATGCCCTGAAGGACATCTGAGCCTGAGACCCTCTTTTCCGAAGCCCGGCGCAGGAAGCCTCCTGTGCCGGGCTTTTTGTGATTCGGTCACGGAAAAACGCCGCGCTTTGGGGTATACTGTCCCTATCAGATGAAAAATACTCTTTCAGGAGGCAGTAAATATGGCAGTCATCACCATCACGAAAGAAAACTTCGACGCTGAGGTGCTCCGGAGCGCCCAGCCCGTCCTGCTGGACTTCTGGGCCAGCTGGTGCGGCCCCTGCCGGATGCTCAGCCCCATCGTGGACGAGGTGGCCGAGGAGCGCACCGACGTCAAGGTGGGCAAGGTGAACGTGGACGAGCAGCCGGACTTGGCGGCACAGTTCGGGGTGATGAGCATCCCCACCCTGCTGGTGTTCGAGCAGGGCAAGCTGGTGCGTCAGGCCGTGGGTGCCCGCCCCAAGGCCGGTGTGCTGGAGCTGCTGGGCTGAAAACCAAGAACTGCGGGGAGCCGCTGCACAGGAAAACGCTGTGCAGCGGCTCCTTTTTTGCGCTCCCATCATCTCAAAGCGGGCTTTCGTGAAATGATTTCGCCTTTCTGTACAAACGCACAGAAAAATCGTATCATAAAATCGAAAACACGGTCACTTTCACACTTTACAGCTTTACCTTGATAAAGTAAAATAGTCTTACATCAAGGAGCGTCCCCGGGACGCAGAGGGCCGGCGCAGTCAGGTGTCCGGCAGAAATGAGGAAAAGGGTATGAAATTTGACATCTCCTGCTTACAGCCGAAGGAGCAGGCCTCCTTTGCGCTGCGGGCGCTGTACGAAGCGGCGGGCTGCCGCAAATATCACATGGGCCGCTTCGAGGAGTACGGGCTGTATCAGGAGAACCGCAGCTTTCTTTCGTCGGAGCAGGTCATCACCTTCACCGATCTGGACGGGCGGCTGCTGGCCCTCAAGCCGGACGTGACCCTCTCCATTGCCAAGACGGCGCAGCCCGCCCCCGGCGAGACCCTGCGGTATTACTACCATGAGAACGTCTACCGCCCCTCGGCAGAGAGCCACACCTTCAAGGAGATCGGCCAGATGGGCCTTGAGCTGCTGGGCGAGGTGGGCGAAATGCAGGTGCGGCAGGCCGTGTCGCTGGCGGCCCAGTCGCTCGCCCAACTGGGAAAGCCGTGGGTGCTGGAAGTGAGCCACATGGGCTATCTGTTCGGCCTGCTGGACGCGCTGGGCGTACCCGAGGCCTCCCGCGCAGCCCTGCTGGCCAAGCTGCGGGCCAAGAACCTCCACGAGCTGCGGGCGGCGGCCTCTGCCGCCGGGCTGGACGAGGCAGGCGCAGAGGCGCTGGCCGGGCTGATGCAGCTCTGCGGCCGCTGCGAAGAGGTGCTGCCCCGGGTGGAAGCGGCCTGCCGGAACCAGCGGATGCGGGCCGCCGCCGCCGAGCTGAACGCCATCGCCGCCGAGCTGACCGGTGCGGGCGGAAGCATCCGTCTGGACATGACGCTGGCCGGTGAGATGGAGTACTACAACGGCCTCGTCTTTCAGGGCTATCTGGAGTCCCTCCCCCGTCCGGTGCTCAAAGGCGGGCGGTATGACCTGCTGATGCAGAAATTCACCCCGGGGGCGGGGGCCATCGGCTTCGC
>OKUW01000311.1_pt1 | contig 23919 bp, 27 predicted proteins | sample 1606771 | NCBI WGS metagenome assembly OKUW01 (sample SAMEA3882553, study PRJEB24775) | human gut metagenome | biome: human-associated habitat; feature: intestine environment; material: feces | place: Netherlands | collected 2009/2010 | reverse complement strand
GTAGTAATTGTACTTGGATATTTAAGCCCAAGCTTCATTTGATACCACTTGTCTCCCACAAGTGTATCTATATCTAATGTAGGTTCTCTGAACAGAGTATCTCTAAATACTATTGTATCTTTCTTTGTAGCCTCAGATAAGAGATATTGCATCTGCTTCAAATTATCATCCTTTATCTTTAACTCCTTCCTGACATTATTCATTTTTTCCAAGATAGAGTCATTATAATAGTTAAGTTGCTCTACAGTAAATTTAAACACTCTGTTTTCATTCTTTAATGAAGAGTTCTCAGCAATAAAAGCTTTCTCATTAGAGACTGATACAGATAATTCTTCTTGTAATCTCTGGTTCTTAGTATATAAAATATAAGAGCCAATAGACAAAGAAGCTATTAATGCAGCTATAATAATCTTTATATACTTACTCACCATAATACACCTTTTTATAGAGTGCAAATCTATAAAAAATAATTCACTTATACAATAGCATAAGTGAATTATTTATATGATTTTATTAAGATACTACTCTACCAAGAGCATCTACCCAAATATTATCTCCTTTATAATAAATCATAATTCCATTAGTAGTACCCTCTACTGTTTGCCTATCAGTACAGAAATAAGCAAAACCTTGTTGTATCCCTTCATTATGAGCAGGTTTTTCAGAATATGTACCAAATGTTTTAATATTTGTATTATTGAGAATAGCACAACCATTATAATTTATAGTACCATTGTTAATGCTTCCACCTTCAAATTTTAATACACATCCTTCAGGAATAGTAACTTCTTGACCCTGTAAGTCATAATCATATCTTATTTCATATACTGTATTAGCTGCCAAAATCATACTTTGTGCTAATACATTTGTACCATTAAGTATATTTGGTCTTAATATCTTATATCCCTTACCACTAAAGGAAGCTGGATTATAAGTTCTATCTGCTAATTGTAGTCTAGACTGATTATCTCTAGTTATGTCCTCAGTATTAACAGGAGAATTAGTTAGAAGATAATCTTTAGCTTCTTGACTCAAAGCATCTAGACCTATAGTACCAGGATTAAATTGAGCAGAGTCATATGGTGCCCAATATTTATCATCAGCCCATTTAGTGTCTGATATATCATTATTATTATAGTATTCAACAATTACACTTCCTAACTTAGTAACATATTGAATCCATAGTCCTTTTCTTCTATATCTTTCATCTACTTGTAATCTAGTAGCAGCTTTACTACCTCTATATGGTAAATATAAAAAATTAGTTCCTACAAGTATCTCCTCTAAAGACTTACCAGTCTTCTTGTCTTTTACAGTCTCAGTAAAAGAGTATGGGTACCTCCATTATTCTTTCTTACTAATTGTTTATTCTCTGACATAATATTATATTTTTTATGTTAGCTTATAACTCTTCCTAAAGCATCTACCCATGTATCATCCCCAGCATAATATATCATTATACCATTTCTTGAACCTTCTGTAGTCTGTCTATCAATACAAAAATATGCAAATCCTATAGATGGGTTAGACGGTTTTTGTGTAAAAGTACCTATTTTATAATAGAATTAATATTATTTCCTTCTGAATCAATCCAATTATTTCCATTCCACCAAATAGGTTTATTAAGGGTAGTGTCAAAAAATTGATAACCAACAACTGGCATATTAGGTCTATTATTACCAGCAGGAAACATTGTAATACTTTCTATTTCAGTTTCTAATATAATTGAAGTTCCTGGATTTTTATTAATGATTCTATAATTATCACCAGTATTTATACTATAATGTACTTTACAAGGAGAATTACTTTGAAGTAATACTATATAATTACCAGTATTTTTTATATAAATTTCTTCACTTTCTGCAATTATAAAAGAATTACCTGATAATATAATAGGATTAGTATCTGTTATAGTTATTCTATTAATATAATAAGATGCTGGTAAAATTTGCAATTCATAATTATAATTATAACATAAGTCTATATCCTGACTTGAATATGGCGGAGTTTCAATAATACTATTGTTCTTATTTTTATATTTAAATATCACTTTTCCATTACCTCTTAATTTAAATTTTATATGAGTATTAAGATTATAAAGGTCTTTACTTGTATATGTAACAGGAAATGTTGTGGCATCTATAATAGTAATTATATTATAAGTAGTGTAAGTAAATACATTTGGTAAAAATAAAGAATTATCTCTAAGCAAATCTATTAATTTTATATTAAGTACACCATCTTCTACAATATCTGATGTTTCATCATAATATCTATATAAATTAGTTTTATATATTGAAGAATTATAAATTTCTTGTTTATCATTTTTATATTCTAAAAATATATCATTTAATTCTGTATGTAAAACTGTTCTAGTAGTTTTTATTGCTTCAACATAAGTTTCATCCATATAAACAGTAGTACTTAATTCTATATCTCTACAATCATTAAAATTTATATATGGTTTATTATATATAGCTTCGTGCATTCTTAAATCATATAGTTTCCATTTATTTACTCCAGATAATTTAATTGCACAAGTATTAATTCCTTCAAAACCAACTTTATAAAAATTATTACTATTTATAACATCATAAAATTCTACATCAGAAGTTAATATTCCATAGTTTCCTGTAAGTCTACCACCAAAAAATTGATTTTCATTTATCCAACTACCTCTAGTAGTATCTTTATAATCAAAAAATATACAAGTTGTACATTCTATATATTGAAAATAAAATTTCATATATTGTATTCCAACATGATAATCTATAAAATTATCAGCTAACATATGCAATCCATATTTAAAATAAAAAATATGGTCTATTTTAAGTGTAGAATTATAAAAATTACTTGCTATAGTTACTGCTGCTCCAGATAAATTATCATAATCATATTGAGTATGATTTTCATTTGAACTAATAGGAGGTTCATCTGTTTTTATTGCATATACATCAAATATAATATGATTATTATATTTGCCAATAAATTTAAAAACATCTATTCCTTTTGTTGCAATAATTTCTCCATCACATTTAAAAGTAAGAAACGATTTATTATTTATAATAATACTATTATTAACTTTATAAAAACTAGATTTTGCAACCCAATGTTTTATTATAGACGAAAAAGCCTTATTAAAATATGAAGAATTATCTTCATTTTTCATAGAAGCTCCGATATACTCTACATGAAATTCTCCTTCAAATGTTCCTTCAAATATTACGTCTTTAAATATATAAGTTGGAATTGAATCTACAATAGTCTTATCTCCTAATATATATCCATTATTTAAACTTCCTCCATTAAATTGTAATATACACCCTTCAGGAATAGTAATAGTTTCTCCATTTAAATCATAATCATACTGAATATGATATATAGTATTAGGTTCAGAAATCATCTCCCGCAATAGGACATTCTTACCTTCCATTATATTCTTTCTAAGATAAACTCTACCTAATCCTGAGAAGTTTTCAGGGTCATATACTTTATCTTTAAATTTAAGTCTAACATTACCTTGTTCATCCTTATCTGTTTTGGTTAAATCTTCTTCGTCAGGAAGGATTGAATTAATGTAGATAGATTCAAATAAATTAACCCACAAGGTTGGGTTATTCCATTGTAGAGTGTTATATCCTTTAAACTGATAAACAACCCAGTCACCCTCTTTATTTATAAATGTAATAACTTGACCTTTCTTTCTTGAAAGAAAAGGTATCAAATCTATAGCTTCTTTAAGGTTTATATAAGATTGATTATACTTATCAGTTACATTCACAAAATCAGATACCCCTAATAAGAACAGTTGCTCTACTATATCTTTAACATGTGCTTTTACATTCTTACCATTTTGCACAAAAGCTATTTCCTCCTCTCCATCAAGAGGAGTAATAGCTTCATCAAATTGAGTATCCTTTATAGACTTTCTTTTAAGATAGTCTTCTATTTTTCTATAATCTTCTTGTGTAAAAAACATAGTATTAACCTTCAGATTTTGTTACTGTTATATCTATTGTTGATTTATCACTGAGAGTAGCTGTACCTCCAGTTACATTACCCTCTGCATCTATAGTTAATTTAATAGCTGTTAAAGACTTTCCATCTGCACCAGCAGGACCTGTAGCACCTTGTGCTCCATCTTGTCCTGCTGGACCCTGAGTACCAGTATCTCCCTTAGGTCCTTGTGGTCCAATTGGTCCTTGCTCACCAGCATCTCCTTTTTCTCCTTTTGGTCCTTGTACTCCAGATGAAGCATCTATCCAACCATTTAATCCATAGAATTTAAGTTTGAATGTACCATCTTCTAATGGTAAAAGCCATCCAACTTCTTTTGAGTTAGGGGCTACTTCTGATATAATTATCTTACTTATAATCATAGTTATTTAGTATTAGTTGTAGTTTTCTTATTAAGTGCTTTTCTCTTTAGAACCACATCATCTTCATGCTTCTTCTTATCAAGGCTTAATTTCTCTCTATCAAGTTTGAGTCTTTCATCAAACTCTCTTATCTGCTCCATTAGCTTGTCCTTAGCCTCTTGTGAGTATTCAGGTTCTATTATGCCATCATCTTCACTATTCTTGCTATAAGCCTGCATCTGTGCAATAAGAATTTTTGTCTCATTATCTCTTTGGTTAAGAGCATCCTCCTGTTGCATCTTAGCCTGTTCCATTTGAGCCTTCTGTTCTATCTCCTGTTGCTGTACTTGCAACTGCTGTTGCTGTGCTTGAGCCTGTCTTTCTTGAATACTTCTTTCATCCTTTTCAACAAGTCTCTGCTTTTCAGCAAGTGAAGATGAACTGAATAACTTCATAATAGTTGAGAATGATAGAGTCTGGTTCTGCAATGCTGCCTGAGCTAAAGTATCAAGTTTTGAGTTTAATTCTTGAACACCATTGCTATTATCCACTACAAGACCATAATCAGCTTCTGCAAACTCATCACCATCTATCTCCATAACTCTCATTGAATTATCAGACAAAATATATTGGAACTTCTTGCTTCTGCCTCTTAATGCTATCTTAGCTGTTTCAAGCAAACACTCTAATGCCCTCTTCTTGACATCCTCATGTACTACAAATAACCATTCTGTAATGTGAGAAGATTGCATCATGCTTCTCTCTACTCCACCTACTGTCTCTCTATTACTTACCTGACCTTCTCTTTGCTTGGTAATGCCAGCAACTTCTGCCATTTCCATCTTGATAAACTCAAGAAGATTAATGTATTGCTGTATCTGATTACCATCAGAAGCTGTAATTACACCAGTAGAAGCATTGTTTAATGCGCCTGCAAGTTTACCTGTAGCTGCACCTACATTACCTTCATTGAAGCTATCTTCTACTGCAAGACCCATAGTCTTTGCATAGTATAACCATTTCTCTACATCCCATCCCTTAGGTTTCTTGGCAAAATCTAATCTCACCAATGAACCCCAATTTCTTGCTATCAGCTTATTTAATCTATCATGTATTGCATCATACAAATAGTTATATGGCTTCATCATATCCACCAAGCTGAATGGTCTGTTGTCATTAAGGTTATAAATAGAGCCTACAATTCCAAAGTGACATCTTGAAGGGTTACTTAGTCTGTTATATTGAACTACTCTTGGTCTCATATTGACATAAATGTCTGTACCAATCTTAGTTCCTTCCCATGCTTCATTGATGTAGAATATCTGCTCTTCTTCTCCAGCATCCTTATCTATTACATAAGTCTCTGGGTAGAAGTTGAATACTTCTTCACCTGTTTGAGGGTCATAACTTCTTACCTTCTTAATCTTTCTTCTTGACTTCCAATATACTCTAAGTACTCTCAAGTTTCCTGCAACATCATAAGGAAGAAGTGAGTTATTAACTCCGTCATATCCTCCTAATGGGTCCCAAAAGAATCCCTCTGTACTTATTTCATCCCCTATCATATGATTATTGACAAAGCCATATCTCTCATCAATATTATCCATAGAGTCTGTAGCAGCTTGACCTACATGGTCAGGCATTTTCTCTATATACTCCATGTCTTTCTTTGTCAATACATCATAGTAAGTATCAATAACCTTGCCTGGACTCCAATAATCTTCGAGGATTATCATATCTGCATCCTCAATCTTATTGCTATATCCTGACTTAAAGATTCTTACTTTGAGTGGATTTAGTCTTTCAATAGTAGGCTCACCTCCTACAATATCACATTGATAAATCTCTTCACCAACTGCCATTGCATCCATGAATCCCTGATTGAACATTAAAGGAATATTCAACTCCTTTACATAGTGGTTAAGAAGGGCATTAGCCCTAATTTCCCTCATGTCCTGCCACTCATAGGTGTAGTAATCATTTATCTTTTCAAGCTCTTGGTTAGCCTCCTCTTCTGATTGAGAAGTATTAGATACCCATTCCTGTAGCTTCTGTAGTAATTCTTGCTTCTTGTTATTCTCTATCTCTGTAATAGCATTAGGGTTAGTAACTACTACTTTGAAGTCAAAGACTCTCTTACTTTCCTCACCTCTAAGCACATTCAACTTACTATTCATAATAGGATAGTGTTGAATCCTATCAGGTATGAAACCTGCCTGTAGCTTTTCAGGATTCAGTATCATCTCAAGGTCACTCATATGTAGTTTACCATTGAGCAAGTCATAGTTAATTTTCTTATGTATTACAGATTTTCTAACTAAGCTATAATTGAAGAAGGTCTTACTGTCTGCCCAATCCAAGTGCTTCTTCCTCCAAGCTTTATTTTTCTTACTGAAGGGAAGTTGCTGTGGAGGCAAATTTATCATTTCATATCCCATATACTTCAATTTAATTACTGTGCAAAGGTAAGTAAAATCCTTGACCTATGCAAGTATATAAGTAATTTATTAACCATCAGTCTCCATTTTTACTAAATTTACTGCCTAAACCTAAAGTCATAGTTCCTCTTGAAGAATGGGTCATTACCATCATAGCTATTATTAGCCCTCTCCTGCTTTTCCTTACTAACATCTCCTTGGTATCTTATCATTCTATCTTCTCTTAGAAGCATCAGCATACCCATAGCAGATATTCTATCGAAGTTACCCTCAGAGTTGTAATTAATAAGCTCTTTCAGCAGTGCTCTGTTCCTTACAGTAAATAGTCTTGGAACCATTACCTCTTTCTCTTCTCCATCAATAGTTTGCATAATAGGAACTGGAGCTAATAGCCAGCTTCTCAATCTACTCCTTGCATAAGCATTAATGGCAGGAGAGGCATTAGTACCTTTTGACTTGTTACCATAGCCATCTTTCATCATCTGCTTTTCCTTTAAGAAATCAAGAACATCTGTAAGAAGATAGAGACTATTTCTTGTCGAGAAGTGAGAGAATAGACCTTTTTTATTGTACTCATAGTTCAGCCTGCCATTGTAGAATAGACAAAGCTTTCTACAAATCTCATAGTAATCATCAGCAAAAGGAGGTCTTCCAGTGTATTCAGCTACTATCTTATCTGTCCATAAATCCAGTACAAATATAGAACCTAAAGACATAGTATTTGATTCATCATCATCATAAGGGTCAGCACCTAATATATACCTATCATTGTATGGCTTGCCTGTATTCCTATCAATCTCAGGTAACTGATATATTTCAATAGCACCTTCTATCTTATTATCCTTATGTGGGAAATCCCTAATAGGTGTAGCAGAGGTAGGTTTATACTCCACCTGACCATCTTTATTGAATACCAAATCACCTACATATACATCATCATATTCTGTAGGATTAGCATCCAATTGTCCTATTCTTTCAGTCAAGTCAGCTACAGGGAACATGTTTACACCTGTCTTAACAATAGCTTCAGCAGGAGTAATAGGAACCTCAGCAATAGTCTTAATAATAGTGTTAGGGTCAGTAGAATTATACTTTACCCTATACCTATTCATAAGAATTTCAATCAGAGCCTTAATTACATCAGATACACCATTCTCATTATAACATCCCTTTCTATTCACATAGCCAGGAAAGAAGAATACAAAGTAAGGTTTACCTTGGTTGTACTTATCAAATACATTAGGTAAAGCATACATATTATAACCTTTAGGGTTATACATAATTTCCTGAGCACCAGCAAAGTCTGATTCATTATCACCAGCAGTACCTAACATATAGATTTGTCCAAAGACAATATCACCTTCCTGTACTGAAGGTAAAAGCACATTATACAAATCAACTAATCTTGGGAATGTGTTGTGGGTAATAGTTAAATCACCAAGAACAAATAAATGGTTCTTATCTACTGTAAATCCATAATATTCATCTACTTTATATGGTTCTACTTTAAATGTGTAATCATTCCAGCATTTTCTAGTCTTAAAAGAACTATACTTAATACCTTTCTTCCTTTCTATTTTAGTAGGAATAATAGATAAATCACCACTAATTCTAAGTCTATAATGTAATATACCCTTCTTTTTACCTGTACCTATTCTAGAAGATAATGAACACCTAAGCCCATTAGATTCACACATAAACTTAATATCATCAAGTATATGTTTTTTATCATATCTTTGAGTTATTTCAAAGAAATTCTTTTTATTATTATAAGTACCATCAGTATCTATTAGCCCTGCAACTACTTGTAATTGTATTTCAGAGCTATTTATCTTATAATCTACTGGAATATGCTTATTATTAAATAAGTTTAAGTCATTAAATACCCTATTATAGATATGAGTTTTTTTACTTATATGGAATACCTTACATGTATTAGACTGTTTTAAATTTCTTATAGTACCTTCATAATTATTAGATAGCCAATTAAGTACTTCACTATCTTCATTAGCTATATCTAATCTAGTAGAATCCCCATCCCCTAACCATAATCCTAAGAAGTAAGGATTAATAATAACTGGTTTATTTTGAAATTCTAATACTGCTTTAGGAATATAATAACCTTTATCTAAGCTCTTAATTTTCATTAATTCAGGAGCAGTTAAAGTATGCTCTGTATATATACCTTTATTCCAATTATATTTTTTAAAATATACTGGATGATGACTATTTACTATTTGATAATCACCATTTGATAAAGTTACTTTATATAACTGGTCAGTACCATTATATAACTCTTGAACTACTCTAGGAGTACTATCATCTCCCATTAATATGTCCCCTATTACAATATCTTCAACATTTTTTATAGACCCATCATACATTAATACCTTAGTACCTTTTATATGACATCCAAACTCTTCAATAAGAATCTTAGCAGCTCTCTTACCTCTCAACTTAGACTCATCATCCTTAGATGATACCCCAAGTACTGTATTCTGAGTACCTCTTTCAATATCCAACTCTACATCCTTATACCCCATTATCCATGTCATTTCCTGCAAAGAGTTCTTTAATCTCTTTCTTGGAAACTGGGTATTGGTTGCACAGAAGTTAGCCATATCTACAAACTTGTTAAGGACACCATCCTTAGTAAGATACTCCTTCTGGTAGGCAGTCACTATACCCTTTACCTTTTCATGTGCTTCCTCATTCTCACCTACTACAAAAATATGGTTAAGTATAGATGCAAGACTATATGACTTACCTTTACCTCTGGAAGCAAGTTCAGCCATGTGCTGACCTCCCTCAAAGTTATTATACAAGCCACCATTTGATGCTTGGTCTAAGCAATGGAACCTCCAATAGATGCCTTCCCAACATTCAGGTAGTGCCTCTACTCTATCAGCTCTTTTGGACTTTCTCTTCTTACCATTCTTATCCTTATACTCTCTAATCTTAGAGAGCATCATAGGAGAATAGTTAAGGAACCAATACATATATCCTGTGACCCATTCTCCATCACTTTCCCTTACATAACCATCCCAGATTCTTCTTCTTTCCTCTCTTACCCACTTACCATATTCACTATTAGGATTGGCATTAGGCCTAAGGTTAGTAAATGTACCATACTTCTCATAATGTATAGCAGATGGTCTGAAGTAATCCATATCCTCTAATATATGAGGATTAGCCGAGTCTACAATGATTCTACCCCTATCATCCCTTGGTCTATCCTTAGCATATTCTCTTGTAGGGCTTATCAATCTCTTGACAAACTCTACATTATTTATAATATCAAATAATTGGTCCTGAACTTCCTGAGGAAGGCTATTAACCAATTCCTCAGTTAGCTCAGTTTGATATTTATTCATTGGTATTTTCTGAAACTCCATTATATTCTCCCTTTATAACTGCTTCATAAAAATCAGAGCCTATCCAATTGAATATTAGTGTACTCAACATGATATTCATCTCTCTTAACATATTCTCTTCCTGACCATCAGGAACCTTAGCAGTATGTTGTACTGTTATTACTTTATAAGATTTATCCCTCTTAGTGAACCAAAGAGTGTACTTGTAAATCTTATAAACCTTGAGTGAGGAATGAGGCATGATTTCTTTCTGTAATACCATGTGCCCCACATTCTCAATTCCCCTCTCACTTCTCCTTGTCTCAATATGCTTATTAAGACCTTCTATAATATCTTCTGCTTTCATAGTTATAGTGCCAAGTCATCTTCAAATATAGTCTTTTCTCCCTGTCCTCTCATCTTACCTGAACTCCTCATTTCAGAGTTAAGTGCTTTCTCAGCTTCATCCAAATCCCTAATGAGAGGTGTAATCTGTTTCACAATGGCTGTAATCTCCTTAAACTCCTTAACCTCAAGACTATCAAAGTCCAGCTCTCTTAGTTTTGCTCTGAACTTATTAACCATAAACCTCGTGTCTTCAAGGAGTAATGCAGAGATTGGCTTAAATGATTTATAAAATTCCATTGCTTCTGTTACTATCCTGTCTGGTTCCCATTTAGGAGGTAATCCTTCTCCCTCTTTAATGGCTTCCATCCTCTCCTTGTCATCTACAAGGTATTGATAGTCACTTCTTGGGTCACAAAAGAAGTATATGAAGCCAAGTTCCATAATAGCCTTATCCTTATTAACAGTCTTGTCTCTTTGCCATATCTGCCTAAATGGTTTAAGAGCAAAGGCTTCCTCAGATATTACTATCTTGTAACCCTCATATTTGAATAATTTCAACATAAAATCTGGTAAAAAAAAAAAGAGTGTATTAAGGTTGGTTTTCCTGATACACTCTTTTGAGTTATACAATTAGTTTCTTCTTCTCTGGTTGAATAATAGGTGAAGGAGTTGGGTCAGGAACTTCCTCATACTCTTCAATAATGAAGTCAATATCCCTATCCTGTAGCAATAGACACTGCTTTCCATCCATCTCAACAACATCAAAATTGTAAGTAGTAACAGGATTGTCAGTTACAATCCCATCTTTAAGAGTGCCTGCTTGATGTTTTCTTACTGCAAACCTTGTAGGGTTTACACACACTATATCACCTACCTTTATATCTCTTACTGAACTACCTACTGCAAGTACAGTTTGATATTCTTTTAATCCACCCTGCTGCTTAGTAGTATCAATTAGACCACCTCTTGTAGTTACATCATGTTCATACTTATCCATTGTAGTGATAAGTGCAGTGAACATTGGCTTTATTTTCTTAACCTTCAACATACTCAATAACTTTTATACCATATTCTACAGCACAAGAGTGCTCAATCTTACAACCTCTATATTTGTCCCAGTCTTTAGCAAAATATGCAGCATCTGCCACAGATAATAGCTCAATTGATTTACCCAAGAACCATAGAGGTCTTGCATCTACTGGTGCATCTTTGAAGAAGCTATCAATCACTTCCACATCATCATTGAGTACTGCCTTAGCCTCTTCCACAGCTTTGGCTCTTTCAGCTTCTATTTCTTCATTTGTCTTACCCTTCATGGGCTGACTAATAAACAATTTCTTCATTTCTTCTCCCTTATCTGTTTAATAAACTTGAGTCTCTTTTTCATACCTAACATCCTATCATAAGTGCAAGTCAGTTTACCCAGTGATGGAATGTTGAAATTTGTTCTTAACTTAGCAAAATCCTCTTCATTAAGATTCTCCTTTAATGGCAAGGACTGTATGGATTGGTTAATAAATAACCAAAATGCCTTATATGTTTTATCTACCACTTCTTTAGGTAAATTCAACTCTTCAGAAACCTTACCAATTATATCAGGATAATTCATTTCAATTCAAAAAGTAACAATAGTTGGAAAGTGCCAGTCTCTTCATCAATGTTGGGAATAAACCTTGGATTAATCTTACCATCAATGATAACTTTATTCTTCCTTAGCTTGCCCATAATTACCTGAAAGTGTGGGAGAGTGATATTACACTCTTCCCTTACTTTCTTCTTTGTATCTTCACTCATTGTAACCTTATCAAGTATTTCATTGTCCTTGATAACTTTACTGAGTTCATATCTTTGCTTGACAAAGGATGTAATTACATCAATCTCTCTATCAGTTAGCTTATGAAAAGGCTCTAAAAATTCAAACCAATATCTAAAGAATTTACCATTTAATGAAGTGGGGATTCTAACTATGTTGTTAGCCTTCTTCATCATGTATCTTACTCTTCAGTTTTAATATCTGGTGTTTCCTCTTCCTTATTATCTTCCTCAACCTCTTCAGGAACTGTCATAAGCTCCTCAATCTCAGCAATACACTTCTCAAGGAAGTCTTGCTTAAACATATGTCCATTCTCTACTACCTTAAACAAGTAGTCAAGTCTCTTGAACATGTTACCCATATTAGCAGCTTGTAGCTTCATATATAACTGCTTAGCCTGCTCACTAAGCTGATGAGCTATGTTCTCTAACTGCTCATAAGACATCTTTTCAGGTCTCTCTGTTTCCTTTGTTGTTGGTTGCATCTCTACAACCTTTCCCTTTTGCTCTTCCATTTTTACTTTATAATTAAATTATTAATACTCTTCAAGATACTTATGCCCATATTTATTCTTATAGAGAGTCTCCCACTCTTTTATTGAACATTCTCCCATATCAGTGGAGCCACACTCATCACAGTAATCTGAATCCTCCATTCTCGGAATGTTCCTAATATTCAATGATAGACAATGCTTGCAGTATAATACTGGCACTTCATTGTAATCATTAGGCTGATTTTCTGTGTTTAAGTTGCTCATAAATCATCTTCTTTCTTTCATTAATAGTCCTACTGTGATGTCCCTTTCTCTTACAAGTATTAGCCTTGTTATTGAAAGGTCTCTTAGGGAAGATAATACCATCAAGAGATACATGACCTCTTCTGATTGCTCTCCTTACAGACTTGAACTTGCTTACTGCTTCATAAGTTCTTAGGTGAAGAATACCTTTTCCATAGAAATCTCCCACAATATCTACTCTATTCTTCTCCATATAATCCTTGAACTCCTCTTCACTCATCAAGGGTCTTTCTATTGTCTTCTGCTCTTCCATTTCCATAATGTTTTTATCTAAAGTAGATTAATACAAACTGACCATTTTCTTTAAGTAGAGAAACTATATCCTCTCTCTTAATTCCTTCCCCATTGGCTGACCTTACAATACCTCTGATTGTAGTATCAGTTAATGCAGTCATAACTTGATGAACCTCTGAACCATTGGTCTTTTTGGTCCTTGTCATCTTTGCCTTTTCTATCTCTTCCATATTATCTAATTAGTTGCGGAGGTAGGAATTGAACCTACGGAGTCCAGCTTATGAGACTGGATTGAATACCAATTCTCTCCGCGATGTTATTCTCTTCTAAACCCAGCATTCATATCATAATGAATCCATCTATGACAGTTTGGGCATACAATTATGCACTTCTTCATTTCATTTAGTATGGCTTCTTTGCTTCTACTGCAAGCATTTCCATCACTAATTTCAAAGGACTTATCTTTCGGATTTACATGGTGAAACTGTAAAATTTCTGTATGTTCATTATATCCACATATAGCACACTTCTTGTCTGATTTATATCCCTCTAACCATAGTCTGAAGTCTCTATATCTCTTCCTTTGATATTCTATTCTTTGTTCCCTTGTAAGTGGCATATTTTGTATATTTGAGCAGATAGTGGGAATCGAACCCACACATTAACATTGGAAGTGTTACATACTAACCTTTATACTATACCTGCATTTGAGTAGATAATCAGATTTGAACTGACCCCTTGACATTGGCAATGTCATATGCTAACCACTAACACCATACCTACATTTTGAGCCTCTGAAAGGACTTGAACCCTCAACCATCTGAGTACAAAACAGGTGCTCTACCATTGAGCTACAGAGGCAATTGGTACTCCCACTGGGAGTTGAACCCAGACAACCATTGCTGATTGACAGATTTTAAGTCTGTTGTGTCTACCATTCCACCATGAGAGCATCTCTTGTCAATAAGGTCTTATATCACATAAGTGGAATAAGTAGTCATACTTATTGATATTCTGAATAAAGGTCTCACACTCAGATGCTATACCTTTATAAACAGTCTCTTGAGGAATCTTATCATAAAATGCAATAGTAGCAGACTTAACTTCACTTATAAAGTCAAAAGCATTCAGTGCATCACTTGGAGTTCCCTTGATAGCATTAGGTTGCATTTTACCAAGTATTCCCATATATCCTTCTGCAAGACCATCCTGATATTCTGACAATATATCAAGGAACTCATCAAGATATACATGGATATTCTTCTTAGGTGCTGCCCAATGCAAGTTCTTACACTTAGTTTTCCAACCTTCAAGTTGATTTAAGAAGTTAATAAAGAACTGAGAACCAGATACTTCCGTACTTCTGCTTGATTCCATTGGAGTAAATAGGCTATCTTCTTCAAACATATTCTCTTATTTTGATGGTGCAAAGTTAAGCAAAATAATTGGAACTACCAAATATTTTCCTAACTATTTTCAAATTATTTTTTAGTACCCTCTAAGAGACTCGAACTCTTACACTACTATTACTTCATACTGGAGCCTAAATCCAGCGTGTCTACCAAATTCCACCAAGAGGGCATTATAAGTACTCCTGAAGAGATTTGAACTCTTACTCTTTTTCAAGCTCTTGCTTTTGAAGCAAGTGTGTCTACCAATTCCACCACAGGAGTATAAGTGGGTGTTCAAAGAATCGAACTTTATTCTCAGGTTTTTCAGACCTGCGCAATGTAACCATACCTGCCCAACACCCATAATGACTTATTTGTGTCTCTACCCACATCACCTTCCATAAGTCAAGGACAAAGATTTCTATTGAAGTGGGAGTAAAAGGACTCGAACCTATTGTGTTTCTAATGTGCCAGATTTACAGTCTGGTGCCCATCCACCATCTGAGCAGTACTCCCATATATATATTTATTACTCACTCCAACATCAAAGGAACTATATTCCAATTGGAATAGTTCCTGTAGGTGTCCAAGCATAAGTCTTAGCAGCTTGTCTAAAGTATGCTTTAGCACCTCTCTTAATTAATGAAATAACCTTTTTCATAACAATTAAAATTTGGAGTTAATAATATGTTATGTTCCCCCATAAGGAGTCGAACCTTACTCTCAGGATTAAAAGTCCAGAGCATCCACCATCAATGCTTTGGGGGAATATTTGCCAAGGTTGAGGTTGTGCTCCCACAAGGACTTGAACCTTGAGTCCCCTGTTTAAGAGACAGGTGCTTTAACCAATTCAGCTATAGGAGCTTATTAAGACTTGGAGGTGGGACTTGAACCCACGAATCATCAGATTTGCAGTCTGTGCCATTAGCCACTCTGGTACTCCAAGATAATAGGATAGGTAGGAGTCGAACCTACACACAGATACTTTCACCTGTAGTCATCTTTTATAGAACCCTTGGTATCCCAATTCCACTATTATTTATCACTATCCTATTAGTACTGGCAGAGGGGCTTGAACCCACATGCAACCTATTACCCTTTCTACTGTGTATAAGACAGAGGGGATATGCCAGTATATTGGGGTGTTAGATGGGATTTGAACCCATGCCATAAGGAGCCACAATCCTCTGCTCTACCTGACTGAGCTACTAACACAGTGCTGATGGAAAGACTCGAACTTTCAACTACTGCCTTATGAGAGCAGCCTTCTACCATTGAAGTACATCAACTATTACTCTTCTTGACCAATGTTGGGATGGTGAGAATTGAACTCACCTGTAACCAACTACTCTTTCAACTGCTTATCAGACAGAGGAGATACATCCCAATATGCTGAGAAGGAATGACTCGAACACTCATCTTTCAGATTTGGAGTCTGAGGTTTTACCATTAAACTACTTCCCAGTTACTTAGTTGCAGGTAGTGGATTTGCACCACTGTTCTCCCCATTATGAGTGGTGCAAGATTACTACTTCTCTAACCTGCTAAAACATCAAATCATTGATTACTTCTCCTTATTGCACTCAGAGAACTTTCAGAAATGATGGCATCAAGTATTGCAAGCTACTTGACTGAACTTCTTGCAAAGATTCTTGCGGGACCTGTAGGACTCGAACCTACATCTGAGGGTTAACAGCCCACTGTTCTAACCTTTGAACTAAAGACCCATAACTTGTTGCTCCTATAGGAATTGAACCTATGACCTTTTCCTTGTAAGGGAACTATTCTAAACCACTGGACTAAGGAGCATTGATAGGGTAGTTTCTTTAACCTCTAACTACCCAAAAGAGGGTCCAAGCAAAAGCTCAACATTATGAAAACATGAAAACATAGTGTGGAGAATGAGGGACTTGAACCCTGAACTCCTCCTTGCAAGGGAGGTGTGTTAGCCAATTACACCACAAACCCCATTAGTATAGTAGACAGGACTCGAACCTGCATCCTCTGCATCCCAAATGCAGTGCCCCACCAATTAGGCTACTACTATATATTGCGGAGAGCAGTGTACTTGAAACACATACCATTGCTGGTACAATCTGTTTAGCAGACAGTCCCTAAGACCTCTTAGGTTTACTCTCCATTTTCCTTCACCAATATGTCAAAGAACACCTATTATTGCGGAGAGATGAGGTCCCGACCCCCAAGCATTTTACTGCTCAATCTGTTTTCAAGACAGTTCCCAGTCCCACTGAGTTACCTCTCCATTTGCCTACCTACCTCTGTAGGATAGGACTTTAGTAGATTAAAAGTGGATTAGCAGGATGTGGGGGAATTGAACCCCGATCTCCTGATTGACAGTCAGGCACATTAACCACTATGCTACACACCCTAAGTTGTAGAGCTATTGGGAATTGAACCCAAATTTCTGCCTTGAGAGGGCAGTTACCTAACCATTAGTAGATAGCTCCATTTATTTGTATTGGGTATGGGACTTGAACCCATAATCTCCACATTGAAAGTGTGGTGACTTAACCACTTCGTCTAACCCAACATTTAGTACCCCCTATAGGAATCGAACCTATATTCTAAGTTTAGAAGACTCATGTACTATCCATTGTACTAAGAGGGCATCTTCTCTATTACTTGTTACCCCAATAAGACTCGAACTTATGTTACAGGAGCCAAAATCCCGTGTAATAACCAACTATACTATGGGGCAATAAAAAAGGAATGTTACTCTAAACAACTGGTTAAAGTAACATTCCTAACAATGGAAATTTCCTAAAACCAACCTCTCTTTCTTAATTGCTCTGCAAAGGTAAGCAAAATATTTGAAACCACCAAACTTTTTCCCAATTATTTTCAATTCAAGTGCCATTTTCTTGTCTTGAAGGAGTAAAGTTAGGTTTGATTTTAGGTCTTATCTATATTCTTTCAAGTAATTCCTACTAACTTGTTAGCCCAAGATTCAGTATAAAAACTGTAGTAGTTCCATTTAATTCCTATCTTACTACACAGATAATGTACTATGTTATGTAGTAGTGATGGGATTCCTATTACTATCAAATATAGTGGACCTAATATATCAGATTGTTTACTATGACCACATTCATGTTGAATGGACTTTTGTGATGACATAGGATTCACAAAGAGATAATCTCCTAAAGACATAGCTGAAGGTAGAGTACTATTCACTATAATAGTGTTACCATCTGCCTTACCTTCTCTATATGCAGCTTGGCACAATACACCCTCTATACATAGAGCAAGCATATTCTGTGGAAACTGCCATAACCATTTAATAGAATCCTTAATGTAATTACCTATCTTCTTCATTCTTGTATATAGTAATATCCCTGAAGCTTTGTTATGGCTTCATAAGAGTTATTTCTAATCTCCTTTTAACTACTAACTTCATTAGACCAGTTCTTGATTATACCCCTATAGCATGATTCCCTGTGCATTTTCTCAGGTGGATGTGCTCATGCAATCTAATTTATATAGTAGCAATTTTAGTAGTATTGGGGACAACCTCCTCTCTATGTAAGTGTGAGAGTACTAACCCAACTTCTAACCCATTACTTTTTAACCTCATGGGTGAAAGGTTAATCCACCATTAACCTCTACTGGGATGCAAAGGTAGATAAAAGTTTTGATATATGCAAATATATAAATGAAAAATTTATAGGAAAAATAATTTTCTCTTTTTTTTTTACTGCTTTTCTCCACCTTTCTAATTAGTATAGGGGTGATTTTGCCCCCCCCCTATTCACTTTCTAATTTTTTTTTTCTAATTTTTTTTTTTCTGTGATATTTTTATGAGTGGTAGTTACACCAACCACACCCTCCCCATCACTTAGCCCAAGGGGGTCCTACCCCCGTAGCTAAAACAATTTTATTATTAACAATTTAACATTTTACCATTATGGAAAAGAATCTTATTTTCAATGACACTCTGACAGTAGAGCAGTTCAAGGCACAAATGAATGTATCACGCATTGATGTGAAGAAGAATCCTAAGACAGGCAAGCTCTTCTTCACCTATGGTGCAAAGACAGGTGCAGTTGCAGTCAAAGGCATTCCTCAGCATCCTATGCTCAGCAATGTCACTGGCTCTGATGGTTCTAACTTCTGGCTTCTGCATGAGGAAGGTCAGGGAGGTGCACCTGTATTGGCAAGCTTCTAAGCAGGAGGACAACAGGCAGAAATGCCTGTTTGCCTTTTCATTTCCTATAAGCATTAATACAGTTTTATCCCTTGAGCATTAATAGTTTTTATGTGTAAAAGTTATATGAGTAAGCATTAGTATGCTCTTAGTATAACTCTAAGATATGTTACACATTATATTATATGTAATAGGATTTAACTCTGTTAATGTATAGAGTGAGATGAAGAATGCTCTATTTACATCTCTTCCTGACAAGAGGATTAGAGAGGTAAGTAGAGTGTTTAGGAGTTCAGTGCATTGAGTAAGTAGGATAGGATAATAGAGTGTGGAATACACTTTATGTCCTATCTTCCTTGTTTTGTGTTGAATATAACTTGTTGATTTATTGAGAGTTAATAGTATGGACTGACAGATTGTCAGATGTGTGACATTATGACCCATCCCCACAAATACCTCTCATTGAAACCAACAATTAGTAGAACAATCATCCAATAATGTATGACTGTTTTTACTGTTACAGTTTATATGCAAAACCACACTCTAACAAGCAAACAATCAAACAAACACATATTAATTGTTGTTAAATGTCTTCAATTGAGCACCAATAATATTGGTAGTGCTACTGAAATTGCATCATAGAAGTAAAGATACATACACCCATAAGGACTGTGTGAGGTTGAAAAAGAGTGATTTCATCACCCAGAATATACACCAATAGCTTAGTGAGTATGAAGGAATAGGCTCAACTTAGAACTATAATAAGAGTAAGAAGGTTTAGAAACTAAATATGTTTAGGTCAGAATTAAGGCATATCAAAGACAGCAACTAATATTAGAATGATTTAGGAATTAGAGAGTATTAGTGTAGTGGAAGCACGGAGGATGAATGAAGTTGCCTTGAAATACAGTAGCAGTCATAGCACCTTTAGTAATGGTTCGAGTCTATTATACTCTACTTTTATCAACCTATAAACAAACAATCAAATGAGCAGCATTAGAAAAACAAAGAAAGCTATGAAGAAAAGTAATGGCTTCTTCAGTGTAGTAGTAGATAATGGTATGGTTTTCTGCGTATCGGAATGGTACATTTTAAGATACCATAAAAAGGGTATATCTGTAGATTATGCAGAATACTTGCCATATAAAATCATGAAGAGAATCATAATAGAAAGATAATATTATGAAAGATAATATTATGATAGATGCTTTTGAAGTGGACATTCTCCTGACGCAAGACTTAGGGGAATGTCCTGATGGAGATGCTTAAAATGATAAATTAAAGTTATGGCAAGGAAATATACATATCATCGAAAAAACTGTGATTGTTTCATAAGAGAAATCATAGTAGATGTCTATGGGAGGAGAATAATCCTTAGTGGGCAACATGCCTTTGAATATAGTATAACTGTTATATCAATTACTGGTAGAATAGTTGTTACTAACTTCAAGAATGGTAAAGAAGCAAGAAAAGAGTTCTACAAATATAAAAGAAAGAAGTGATGGATTTATTCATATACTTATTAGTAGGCTTACCATTAAGCCTACTCTTTCTTTATATCATATTTGATATATTAAACAGGGGATAGATATGAAAAAATACTCAATTTACGACTCTTATGGCTATTTGATAAGAGGGAATTTTAACTCTTACAGGGCAGCTTATACATTCAAAATAGTAATGAACAGATTAGATTGGACAATAAAATGAAAAGACTCAAGATTATACTTAAAGGAGTGTTATTATGGATAACAACCTTTGCAGTTATACTCTTCATGTCAGGAGTAGACAGCATTTATGACAATGGATATTTTATACATTCAATTACTGTGTGTGTAGTATTATGTTATGCTTGCTACAAGCTAATATCTGAAGAAGAATTGGAAATATTGACTTTCTATAAATGGTTTAACAAAATAACAGGAGAAGAATCATGCGAACAATAATTGTAATTTTCACAGAAAGGAAGCTATCTCTCAATGAGGTAGCTTCTTATAAGAGATACAAGTTCTTGTGCAACTATGATACTGCATCTCTCTATGATATGGTAGAAGACCCAAGATACACTGGTAAGATGATGGTAGTGGGATTTACTTATGATACTGACAGAGTTCAGCAAGGAATAACACTGAAAGACATCTATATTACCAAGGTAAATGGACAAGTTATCAATCAGCCTGCTGGATTGGTTAATGGTAGCTTAGCAGGAAGTGATTTTGACATTGACAAACAAAGAACAAGCAACATGGAAGAGAAAAGAAACATCAAGGTAACACTTGAACAGGCAATGGAGTGGTATAATAGTGGTAACAGTACATTGCGTACATTAGCACTGAGTGCATATACTGAGGATGAATTGAAGTTCAATCTCAAGTACATCAACAGCAAGGTATGCAATACATGCTTCTGTGCCAGTGTTCCTGCTAATGAAGCAGAGAAGTATAATACACTTGCGGACTTGGCAATCATTGCTAAGTTCTTCAATGGCTCTTGGAAGAAAACTACAAACAATACAGGATATTTCCTTGGCAATTTCAATAATGGATGTGGTCCTGTAGTTGATACTTGCAATGGTGTTGGTGTATATCAGCACAATACTGTACAGTATGCAGGTGTTGTGTATTTCAGGAATCAAGAAGATGCAATCAAAGCAGTCAAGATTTTGGGTAAAAGAGTAAAGAGTCTATTTGACTAATAGAATTAAATTCATAACAAATACTGCTGGTCTGTGAAGATAGGCAGTATAAATACTCTCATAGTTCAGTGGATAGAACAACTCTCTCCTAAAGAGTAGACACAAGTTCGAGTCTTGTTGGGAGTACTAAGGTATTTACTCATATAAGGTAATTTGATTGTTTTTAGGTAAAGGATTTTTAGTTCGGGCAATAGCAATATTGCTACAGGAGACTGGTATGTGAATATAGGTCTTCTTTATGATGTCTCCATAGTTCAAGGGATAGAACAAATGTCTTCTAAACATTTAATCTGAGTTCGAGTCTCAGTGGCAATACAATAACAAACATTCTAATAAATAATCAAAGAAATGAACAAGAAACTAAGATTGCTTGTTACGACAAGATGTCCTAACAAGTGCCCAATGTGCTGTAATAACTCATGGGATTTTGACAAACTACCTGTGGTAGATAGGTGGAACTATGAGGAAATAATGATTACTGGTGGAGAACCTTTGTTATTTATGTTGAAATTAAAAGAGCTTTTAAGTTCTATTAGAATAATAACTCCTATTCAAGGTAATTGTCCTAAAATATATATTTATAGTGCTGTATTTAATAAATATTATATAGCTGCATTATTTGCATATATTGATAGTATTGTACTTACTCCTCATAAAAAAGAAGACATAACTGAATTAATTAAGTTAAATCAGTATCTTTGAGATGGTTCAGAGTTTATGAAAAGTAAATCTCTCAGATTAAACCTCTTTCCTGACATGAAGGCTCTTTTGCCTAAAGATATTGACTTGTCATTGTGGCAAGTAAAAGATATGGAGTGGATAGAAAACTGTCCAGTTCCAGAGGGTGAGGACTTCAGAAGAATAGCTAACTTGTGGTAAAGTGTAGGTTAAACTAAAAATAACAAAGATGCCAAAGATTAACATTAATGACTATCAGATTGAAGAGAGTAAATCACAGTCAAGAAGAGTGAAAATGAATGCTGGTAAGAAAATCAAAAAGATGAAATGATGAAAAAGTTATCAATTTTATTAGTAATGATGGTTGCTATAATTGCAACATCTTGCACAGAGAATCAAAAGACATGAGTTCTTGGAGGTAATATGACCATTGAATTACCAAAAGGTCAGAAGGTTACAATAGCTACATGGAAAGATTCAAATCTATTCTATATGCTAGAGCCAATGGAAGAAGGTTATACTCCTAAGACTAAAATCTTTGTAGAGGATAGTAGTTGGGGTATGCTGGAATCTAAGATTACCTTTATAGAATCCAAATAGTGAATGATGGCAGGAGATATTAAGTCTAACAAGATTAATAATCAGCAAACTCCTGCCATTATAATATGGGGCTACGTGGTTTTGATTGGTGGTTACTTGGTAAGAGAACATGCAAAGACTGATGGAAAGACATCAAAACAATAACTGACAACACTTATAGAGTTGCAGCCTAAATAGGCTAAGCAGCACTTGCTTGAAACAGAAAGGTGCAAAACAAAAAGATTTCCCTGTTAGATTAAATAGGGTGGTGGAACTGTTGTCATCCAGACAATCCCAGTGGATAACTAACCACATTAATAAATAGTAAGCATGTGTAATTCTTTTATTAAGAGCTGTTAAGACGAGGGTTCGACTCCCTCTAGCTCCACAAAATAATCTTAGTATTAACTAAAAAAAGTATGTTTTATGTATTAATGTTTGAGTTCATGCTATTGGGAGTAATAGGTGGACTATTAGGTATATTCTATAGGAATTGCCTGAAGGTTGAGGATATGATATTCTATCCTTTGTATAGTAAAGTGTTTGTACCTATGGTTAAAAGTGGCAATAGGTTCTTACATTTTATAGCATATCCATTGGGATTCTGCATCTATTGTAGTACCTTTTGGATAACCATGCTCATTCTTATACTCTTCTTGACAAGCTGGGATTCACTTCCTAAGTGGCAGGATATTGTAATAGGAATTATAGCAGCAGAAGGTGTAGCTCACCTGATAGTGTGTATAAGTTGCAGATTCTTAATACACAAACATCCTGACTTAGATAAGGATTACTTAAAACATTTACATGAATAACTAAAACAGTTATATAGTAATATGATTTGCACAATTCAAGAATATTTTGTATCTTTGTGGCGAAATAAACCATAAAGATATGAAAAGTATTTGGACAAAAGAGAATGTAGAAGATGCAGTAAGGCATACCAGTAATATCAGGCAATGTCTAATATATTTAGGTATAGACCCAAGAAGTAGCAGTAGAAATACATTGAAGAAAAAGATTCAAGAATATAATATTGATACTTCCCATTTTGTTCTCAAGAGCTATAAT
>OKUW01000291.1_pt1 | contig 25470 bp, 19 predicted proteins | sample 1606771 | NCBI WGS metagenome assembly OKUW01 (sample SAMEA3882553, study PRJEB24775) | human gut metagenome | biome: human-associated habitat; feature: intestine environment; material: feces | place: Netherlands | collected 2009/2010 | reverse complement strand
ACCTTTCATGTTACCCATTAACTGTGGCAGCCATAACAAATATATCATTACTGTTACAGCATTTCTTTGTTGATAACATACTAACATGTTAGTTCTAACATGTCAATATATTTATTTGATTTATTTTATATTCTTATATGTTTTTTAAAAAAACAGGAGCTTTTGATGTTCTTATCAAAAGCCCCTGCTTTCATGCCTGCGCATTATTCTTTTATTTATCTGTCGTTGTTCATTCTCCAGTCTATACATCTTTGCAGATATTCAACGTATTCAGGATTCTTACACATACCTTTGCCAGGATTATCCGATATCTTAGCAACATCCATTCCGTTACACTTTGTCGTTTTCATAACGATATTAAGTGCTGGAACCTTCGTATCATTACTGATATACGTTCCTATTCCAAATGCTACCTTTGCCCTGCCATTAAAATATCTATACAGCTTGTCAGCCCTGTCAAAATCAAGACTGTCACTAAATAATAGAGTTTTATTTCTTGCATCTATTCCAAGACTCTCATAATGCTTAAGCATTTTCTCACCCCATGCATAAGGATCTCCGCTGTCATGTCTAACACCACCAAAAAGTGTTGCATATGTGAGCTGGAAATCCTTTAAGAAGCAGTCTGTTGTTATTGCATCTGTAAGTGCTATACCATTAAGTATGCCATATTCCCTTACCCATGCATCAAGTGCATACCAGTTAGAATATGCCGGATTGTGCTTGTGATTGCCCTGTCCTGTACACATGATCCACTCATGTGCCATAGTACCTACTGGTGTGAGATTGTATTTCTTTGCAAGATAAACATTACTTGTTCCTACAAATAATGAATTGCCTTTATAGTCAGCCTCTGACAAAGCCTTAACAGCAAGCTCCTGTGCCTCAGCTGATAATCGTCTTCTAAGTCCGAACTCACTAAAGCTTCCTAGTCTGTATACAGTTTCTTTTCCTTCTGTTCCATCAGCATCATCTGCTTCAAGTGCTGCCACTTTAGCCGACAATCTCTCCTTAAAGCTGTCAAGAAGTTCATTATAATCGTAAGCCATTCTGAAGTACACTTCATTTACGATAGCAAGCGTTGGTATCTCGTACATTGATGTGTTAAGCCATGTACCAAACGTTTCGATACTAAGTCCACATTCTGCATCCGTAGTTATCTTAAAATCTGCATATCTTGCCTGCCATAATCTTAAAAAGTCCACATAACTACCCTTCATCCACTTTACATTTTCAAGGTAATCAAGCTCATCCTCTGTAAATCTCAATGTACAAAAATGCTTTATCTGCTCTCTTATCTCTTCAACCATTTCCTCTGTAAAATGCACGTCCTTATTGCGGCACTTGAATGTCCATGTTGTCTTATAATCTGAGAACTGATGATATATCGCCTGTCCCATACTGAACTTATACATATCTGTTTCTAATAAACTTGTTATTATTGGATGTAATCTCATAATTTTCCTCTTTTCTGCGCACATCCCTCTCTTACAATATATGTGATGCGCCTAATCCTTTTCATTTTTCAGGAACTCTGTAATCTTTCTCAATATGTATCTGCATATATAACTTTAAATCAAATATCTTACAATCTGTTGCAGAAACTTTATTACAAAATGTATCTGAATATAGTTCTCTAAACCCGGTCTATACTATCTCTACCTGTATCATACCGGCTGTCTTAACTGCGGCTTCCTTTGAGTCCTTAGTCACGCAGGCTGTTGCATTTTCTATAAGTCTTACAGTCACCTCCGGTATTGTGGCTTTGGCTATGCTTAAGTTGCTTATGACACATATTCCTGTACATACGCCGCAGAAGTCGACTACATCTCCCTCACTTACCATATTTGAAAGCACCTCTCCAAGCTCAAGACTTGCAAATGTAGGCTTATCAATAATAACAGGCTCATATGCGGCATTAACTGATTTCATAATATCACTGTTAATCTGCCAGCCATCTGTTCCCTTAATACAGTGGACAACCGGAAGCTTTCTTCCCTCCTGCGTATTAAGATAGTTATCACCGTGCGTATCCCTTGTAAGAATAACATCTGTATATCCGCCATTATTCACCGCATCTATAACAGCAGGAACGGCTTGTTTACAGTCATCATTTCCAAGTGGACCATCGATGAAATCATTCTGCATATCTATAATAACTAATACTTTTTTCATAGTGCTGCTATCCTTTCTTTTAATTATTTTATTCAAATGAGCATATATAAAATATTGTTTAGCTTTGCCTGTATTAGATGGTCATATCAGTCTGGAACATACTCATACAGCTCCGAAGCCTTGTTGCCTGTTATGGAAACGTCCTTTCTGTCGAGTGATTTTATTTTATTGTCGACATTTCTTTTAAAATTCGTCTTGTAGAGTTTCTTTCCGAGTATAATCTCATAAACTCTCTGCAAGTCTGGAAGTGTGAATTCCTGTGGCATAAGATTAAATGCTATATCAGAATACTCTGTCTTGTTTCTTAATCTCATAAGTCCCTCAAGAACTATCTGTGCGTGGTCGAAAGCAAGTGCCTCATCACTTACAAGCTCAGGAATATAATTCTTAACCTTTAATCTTCCGTTATTAAATACCTTTTCCTTAAGCGAATAGACTATGTTGATATTCTTCTCACTATTACTGAATGTAAGCTTCTCATCATCAAATGTTATATCAAACCACAATGCTTCACTGGCATCATCCCCTGCCTGCGGCTTCATGCCATCTATAGGAATAAGTGTCATATAGGCAATATCTATAACTCTCATTCTTGGGTCCCTGTCAGGCTGGCTCATAGTATATAACTGCTCCATATATATATCCTTAAGTCCGGTTTCTTCCTCTAACTCCCTGCACGCCGCTGTATATGCTGACTCCTTTATATCAACGAAACCTCCCGGAAGTGCATAGCAGTCTATATATGGATGATTGTTTCTCTTTATAAGAAGCAGCTTAAGTCCCTTAAGGTCTTTGCTCATCCCAAAAAGCAGCATATCAACTGTAACACTTGGTCTTTCATAATGTCCGGGATTGTACTGTGCCAGAAACTCTTTCTCTGTAAGCCCGTTTTTATTCTTTCTTAATTCTCTCGGAATACTCTTATTATCTGACATATTTTCACCGCCTTTGCAAAAGTAGCTTTTTGATACTTTTATATATACTACTTTTTACCACATATGTAAAGTGTTTTTTACAAAAAATATTTTTATTATAGCTGAAAATGTTACAATTTACTTTACAGGGGTCGGCGCAGATAAGTCTGAATATTTATCAGTTTGTGTATAGTGGATACTACACATAAAAGAAATATAGAATTTTCAAGCTTAATTTTTAATAGTAACAAATAAAAAACATAATTTGACATAAATATAGAAATAGAGTAGTATATCAACGCAAAATAATCATAGCCAACATTACATCAAAACATTTAAAACTGGAGAATATTATGTTAAAAAGAACTAATAAAATTAATACTTTAATTGTATCGCTGATTATTGTTATGGCTGTCTTTTTCACAGGCTGTTCAATGACTTATGATAACAGCCAGACATCCGGCACAACCAGTACAGGTACAACCGTTGCAGCAGAAGCAACAACCGAAACAACATCAAAAACATCATCATCATCTGCTACTGCCTCTGATAATACTAAAAGCACAAGTAAGACTAACAGTAAACAGACGAAATCTGCTGACAGCAAAAACACATCTGCCTCAAATCTTACATTTAGAAATGAGAACCTTTTAAACAGCCACTACGAAAAGCACGGCAAAGATATGGGCTTTTCATCTGCCAAAGAGTATGAAAAAGCTGCCGCCGCAGTTGTAGCAAACAGCAGCGCACTTCACAAAAAAGAGGCTGAGGACGGCGATGACGTTTACTATATCGAAAGCACCAACGAATTCGTAATAGTATCGACTGATGGTTATATAAGAACTTACTTTAATCCTGATACCGGCATAGCTTACTACAACCGCCAGTAGACGAGATATATAAATACTACAAATAAACAAAACTATAAAATATTTTATATTGCTCATTTATAGGACTATAATAACAATAAATATCCAAATAACAAAAAGTGGGATGACACACTCTTAAATATAAGACGTGTCACCCCACTTTTTTATATACAATGTTAATATCAAAAAATTTAACGTTAATACCCCTGATAATTATTGTTATAATAATTGTTATTGTAATTATTATAATAATACTGCTCTTTTATTCTCTTATAGAGCTGCGCATCTGTCTGTAACTTATATGGATTAACATAGAACACGCTTAACAGTCCAAGTGTAAATGCGCTCAATATAGTCCAAGGTATGAAGGAAAGATTAAGTACAAATGTATTAAAACGCTGTCCCCTCATCATTTCCTTGCTCTTTCTTAAGGCATCCATTGCGCTGATTTGTGGGTCATCTGCCATAATGTACGATACCAGATAGTAATCATAAAAACGTATAACTCCCGGAATAATAAAGAGTAATGACCATAAAAATATAAATACAGAACGAAGCAGCATAGTTCCTACTATCTTAAGGTAACGCCCACCATTAAATGCATATACAATCTCTCCGGCACTTGCCTGCATTTCTGTATTCTTAAGGAAAAATCTGCTTGTTCCCACTGCAAACGGATTACGCACAAAAACCGCTATGAGCATAGAAACAATCGTTGATACCGCTAAGAAACCAATCAGTGCAATAACTATTGCCACTACTGAAATTCCGGTTGAATACGACAATCTGTATATCATATTATCAACACCACCGTTTTCAACACTGCTGCTTGCACCTGAATATCCCACCGAACCAAGTGCTAAAACAGATACAACTCCCGCAAGAACACACCGCCAATAATTCTGCCTAAATACATTCTTTGCCGACATTTTTAATTCTTCTCTTGTCCACATAAGCCTTCACTCCTTTATTCTGTTTATAGTAATTATATGAACCGCTCCTCTGTATAATTCAGATAATAAAAAAGGCGGCATCCGTTACGACACCACCAGCTTTATTCCAGCATAGGATAATACTAATTCATACCGTTTCAGACAACAATCTGTACGGATTACCACTTAATGCGGATGACAGGAATCGAACCTGCACATCGTGTGATACTAGAACCTAAATCTAGCGCGTCTGCCAGTTCCGCCACATCCGCAAGCAAAACTTATTCTAACATAATGATGTGACTTCGTCAAACTATATTTTTCTTTTGCACTTATTTATTTTTTATTCTTCTTAATTCTTTACTGCATTACTTATGTTGAAAATGTAATATCACAAAATACATCATTATTATGATATTTCGACTTTGCTTCACTTTACAAGTCAATAATAATGTTATTACAAAATATCCGCCAACTCCTCCGCCACATTATCCCAGCAATGCGTATCCCTGCATATCATATACGCATTATCTGCAATCTGCTGCAGCCTGTCATTATCCTGTAACAGCTCTTTAATCCTTCGTACCATAGGCTCTGTAATCTCTGGATTGTAGCCGGAAGCCTCATAATCCCTAAGCATATTAAGGTCATAAAATAATATATTCTCATCATCCGTAAATATCTCATCAAGATACCTGGAAGAGTCTGTAAGTGATACCGCCCCGTTAAGGCAGCTGTTAAACACTCTGTCGTGTGCACCGTCCTTAAACCAAGGCATAACATTAAGTGATATCTTAGCCTGACTTATCTTATCAAGACATTGCTGAGAATTCGCACTGCCATGCTGGATAATATTTTCGGGATGCTGGCACTCTATATAATTATAACCTTCGCCATATGTATGCACCTTAAGCCCGGCATCCACAAGTGCCCTGATTGCAAGCTGTCTGTAGTGAAATCTTACATTCAGGTCAACGTACATCATCGTTGGCATACAGTCAAGAAGCTGGCTATCCGTAATATCCAAGAATTCCTCTCTTAAATGCTTCTCTCCCACCTCATCTATCGTCATATGTGGATGTGCTGTAAGGTCTTCTAATACATTTTCATAGAAATCTATATAATCCTGTTCCATATTATCTATACGTTTTCTTAATATGTGCTTAGGTGTGTAATTGCCAGTAAATATAATATCCATAGGTCTGTCTTTGACCGGCATATACACATCCTCTTTATAAGCCCTTCTGTCCTTATTCACCTCTGTACCAGCCGATGGTATAAAGTATGTCCTAACATCCGGATAAAACCTTTTCATATAATCAATATGAATTCTGTCGATATCTATCTGCACATAATTATGCGGTCTGTCTGCAAGATACTTGTGATAATACAAAGGATGGTCGACCACTATATTAATGACCTTTATTCCTGAATAATCCCAGAAGTTCCATCTGGATGTATGTTCATTATGCAGCCCATCTAAAGCCTTATCACTCTGATATAATCCTGCCTCACCTTCAAGCCCTTCAAAGTTAAATGTAAGTGCCACGAATTCATCTTTTTTATGGAAATTATAGTAATCAAGCAATTCTTCAAAACTATTTTCCGATAGAAAAAGATTATACCAGAATATCTTATGTCCGATTTTTTCAAAATATTTTGCTATCTCTACTGAAAAAAATTCAAGAGTTTCAACACCACCCTTAAACATAATTATGTGCTTCATATCTTTCTCCATTTTAACTAGCAGTTCTTAATAGCAGCAAATACTTCGTCAAGTGCTGCTGTGTCAAGCTCCTCTGCTTCTCCTGCATCAATGTGTCCTGCAACCTCTGGGTCCATAGGCATCTTTGCAACTGTCTTTATTCCAAGTTCCTTAGCTGCCTCGTCTATTCTGCTCTTACCATATATATAATGGATATTGCCACAGTCAGGGCACTTAAAGTATGACATATTTTCTACTATTCCAAGTACAGGAATATCCATCATCTTCGCCATATTGACTGCCTTTTCAACTATCATTGATACAAGGTCCTGAGGTGATGTTACAACCACAATTCCATCTACCGGAAGTGTCTGGAATACTGTAAGTGGCACATCGCCTGTTCCCGGAGGACAGTCTATAAACATACAGTCTGTATCTCCCCACTCAACATCTTCCCAGAACTGCTTTACAGCACTTGCTATGACCGGACCTCTCCATATAACCGGGTCTGTTTCATTATCAAGAAGATAATTAAGAGACATTGTCTTAATTCCTGTTTTAGTTTCTGGTGGATAGATTATAGTTCCTGCCTCATTACATGTCGCCTTTCCTGAAAGTCCGAAAGACTTAGGAATAGATGGTCCTGTTATATCTGCATCAAGTACAGCAGTCTTAAGACCCTCCCTGCGTGACTTAACAGCAAGAAGTGAAGTGACAAGTGACTTACCAACGCCGCCCTTACCACTGACAACTGCTATTACCTTTTTAACATTTTTATTATTATCATTTCTTGTGTTCTGTGGAACTGCTCTTTCTGCACAGTCTGAACCACAGCTTGAACAATTATGTGAACATTCTTCGCTCATCATATACCTCCCTGTTTTACAATTATTATAGTTCTTATTAATGACTACTATTGTAGATTTTACCATATATTTATTGTAAGTCAAAGTGATATGACATATTCATCATACTAATAAATTTGTTATTGTTCAGAGCCATGCAAAATCTGAGAGATATACATAAAATTGCTTGCATTTTTATGTATATTTATCAGATTTTATATGGCGGATACGCCACATCGATGAAATGCGAAGCATTTTCGAGATTGGCTCTGAACAATAATATCTGAACAATAATATAAATATTTTAAATTTGCTCATTTACAGTAAACCCCAAAAGATATATTATCCAATATTTAAAAATATTAATTGTTATTTTCATCTTGACATATACAACCGCATATAATATATTAAGTGTACCAACTGTACTGCATAAGATAATACAGTTAGTACAATCAATGCATTTGATAATATAAACAAAAACGCAAAAAGTAAAGAAAGGATTGATTTAACTATGTTCGTTATAGATGTCATGTCGCGAGTGCCTGTATATGAACAGATTATTAATCAGGTTGAGGAACAAATCCTGACCGGACTTTTAAACAGCGGCGATAAGATGCCGTCTGTCAGAAGCCTATCAGTCAGCCTGTCAATTAACCCTAACACAATCCAGAAAGCTTACACAGAGCTTGACAGAAAAAAGCTTATAGTCACAGTTCCCGGAAAGGGGTCTTTCATATCACAGGAGGCACTTGATATATTAGGAGCCAGTTCAAGAGAAAAGATGCCAGAATTCAAGCAGGCTGTCAGAGAACTTGCTCTTGCCGGAATAACGAAGGATGAACTTATACAGGCAGTTAATGATGTATTTAAGGAAATGTAATCACACTGGATGTATCCATAATAAAATGAGGAGGTCTTTCAATGATAAAAGCAGAAGGTATACACAAAACTTTCGAGGATTTTACCGCCCTCGATAACATAACCTGCAATATAAGTGACGGCTGCATATACGGTCGGTTCTAATGGCGCAGGTAAATCAACATTTTTAAGAGTGTTATCCGGAATATATAAGCCGGATAAAGGATGTGCCTATATAAATGATGAACCTATATATGAAAATCCTAAAGTAAAGGAAAATATAGTATTTGTGTCGGATGAGTTATTCTTCCTGCCGGGAGCTACTATGAGCAAGATGGCAGATTTTTACAGCTCCATATATGACAGGTTCAACTATGACCGTTTTTTAAAGCTTGCTGAACTGTTTGAATTAAACATTAAAAAGCCTATTGCCAACTTTTCAAAGGGCATGAAACGTCAGGCTTCTATCATACTCGCACTCTCAACAAGGGCAAAATATATGTTTTTTGATGAAACATTTGACGGACTTGACCCTGTTATGCGAAACCTTGTAAAGAAGCTTATATGTAACGATGTTGCTGAATATGATACTACTGTTATAGTAACTTCTCACTCCCTTCGTGAGCTTGAGGATATATGCGACCATCTTGCCCTTCTTCACAAAGGTGGTCTTGTACTTGACAGCGATGTACTTGAACTAAAGACTACGCAGTTCAAGGTACAGATAGCATTTAAGGGCATATTCGGAAAAACCAAGTTTGAAGGACTCAACATAACAAGGTACCGTCAGGAGGGTTCAGTTGCCAATATGATTGTAAATGGCGACCGTGAAGAAACGATTAATTATCTGCGTGCCATGAACCCTGTCATACTTGATGTGCTTCCACTTACACTTGAGGAAGTATTCACCTACGAAATGGAATCACTCGGATACGAGTTTAATGACTCTGTTGAAGTCGAACTTAACTAATTCCAAATGTGACATGCAATTACCCTTTATTAATAATTGATGTCTGTGTGAAAATATATAAATATATTTTCACACGCGGGCTTTGTGTCTGCGCACACTTGACACTAACCCGTTATGCACATGTAGCAATGCTACATAGAAACGTGAGCAGAAATGAGGATTATTATGAACAATAAACTTAATAACAGAAATATATTCAGTATTAAGCTGTTCTGGCAATCATTCAGACAGCTTAAGATAATAGGCCTGATATCAGCCGCTATTATGCTGTTAATAACAGGTCTTCCTATCATTATGGAAGGAATTAATATAACGAACAATATAAAAGCAGTCAAACCCGCTGGTGATGCATCACTTTCAACAGTTCAGGACTATACTTCCATAGTATATCCCTCTTCAGCAACGGCTGTACTTATTATAGTATTTGCATTTATCACACCTGTACTTGCACTGTACTGCTGGTCATTCCTTAATAAGAGAAGCACAAGTGACTTTTATCACTCTTTGTCATATAAAAGACAGTGCCTTTTCTTCTCCAAGTTTGCAGCCATAACAGCCTGGCAGATTATTATTATGGCAGTTACATTTTTATGCAGCTTTATATGCTACCATATATTTAAAGATTATTTTATAGTTGACTATGCTACAAACTTCCGTATATATATTGCACAATTCTTATGTGCGCTGCTGTGCTCCGCCGGAATTGCGCTTGCCTGCTCTATCACAGGTAATATATTCAGTAATATATGTCTTACTGGTCTTATCCTTTTCCTTCCAAGATTTATATTACTGCTTGCCAATTCAACAATAAACAATTCGTATGTATTAGCCTCTTCAAAGCATTTTATGCCACTACTTGACAACTCTTACAATATGCTTACAAGTCAGGTTTTATATGCATTTGAAGGCGGAATCATCACAACATATGACATATCTGATATGTGGCTGTCAGGCATAGCCAATGTGTACACACTGGTACTTGCCATTATATATATTGCCATTGCATGCGTACTTTTTACTATAAGAAAGAGCGAGACTGCCGGAAAGCCTGCCCTTAGCTGGAAGCTTCAGTTTGCAATAAGATGTGCTATCGGATATACGATAAGTATATTTGGAATATTTGTATATGTCCAGCTTTCAAAGGATACTAATTCTTATGGTGAACCAGCTGCTATGTATGTTATTATCGCATTCTTAATAGCCGCAGTAGTTGTTATTATATATGAGCTTATATCAAGCAAAAAGCTTCACCGCGTGTTAAAAGCAATTCCTTCCATAATCGCCGCATATGTACTTGCCATTATATCAGGATTTTTACTTAACGCAGGTATTAATAATATGACTGCCTACCGTGCCAATGCTGATAACATTGATTATATAAAGCTTGAGATGCGTAGTAACTATTACAGCAGTTCTACAAGAGATTACTTTGAAGATGTCATTAAAAATTTAAAAATAACAGACAAAGATACTATAAAGCTCATAACTGACGTATATAACAACAATTCAGAGAATCTTGACAGCTTAACAAATATGAGCTACTACTCAAGAAACTCCGTAGAATATACAACTTATGAAGTATATTTTAAAGAGGGTATCACTGGAAAGTACCGTAAGGTATTCTTAAAAGAAAGTGATGTATTAAAGCTTGCCGACTTACTTACAAAGGTTGATGAATTCTGTAAAGAATATAAGAATTTGCCTGATTATGATTCTGCAAATGTATCATTTTCAGACTACATTTTACCTGAAAAGCAACGTGATATTTACAATATGATGCTTGATGAGATTAATAATGTTTCTTTCGCTGACTACTACAACCTTATAAGTTCATCAAGACAGGGTTCAAGAATTTCTAATACAGCATATGTAAACATTGCATTTACAAGAAATGGAACACCTTACTCAGCAACCATACGCATAACAGACCTTACACCTAAGACTGCAACTGCATATTATAATGCTGTTAATGAAGCAGCCGCTTCCAATGACAATGAACTGTTTAACAATATGAAAAACAAGCTGTCACAGATGGCGGCTGGCAAAGTTACTTCTTCTGATAATTCAGATTACTCAATGTACTGGTATGTATATACGTTAGAGCCAAACAGTGGTTATTATATATCATATAACAATCTGACTGATGCTGACTTACTGGATGCAATATTAAAAGACGTTGATAATCCTTTTGACAGAAACTTTGATGCATCAAAGCCTATTCTTGGAATAGATTACTATGATGATTATCACGGAAACAGCATATCTTACTATATGCAGCCATCAGGATACGATAAAATATCTGACTATCCTGGATATGAGGATGAAAGTGCGGATGTGCCTTATTCAAGATATTATTAACTAACTGACGACATAATATCACAATGTCAGATATACGGCACGGGAGCGCTGGCGCAGATAATGCGAAGGGCACACTTTAAAGCCGGTTGTGCTGTTTCTTATACTTTCCCTTAACCCCATAGATATGCGGGTACAAGGATGTACCCGCAAGTGAGGCCGTGCCAAGGAGGGCACGTCCGAACGGTATCGTCCAATAAAGATACCTACATGGAAAGTATTAGAAACATCCAACCGGCTTTCTGGTGCCCGAAGTCTTATCTGTGTCAGTGCTCCCGTGCCTTATATCGTCCGTTTGTCACCATCCTACCCAATAAGCAGCACCGCCACATCATTAACATTAGTTCCCGTAGGTCCTGTTATTATAAGCCCGTCCGTTTCCTTAAGTGCATTATAGGCATCATTATCCTTAAGCACATCAAATATATCAATACCCTTATTTCTAAGAACAGCCGCTGTCCTGCCGTCACTATATCCGCCTGCCGCATCAGTAGGACCGTCAGTGCCATCACTTCCTATGCTGAATACTACAACATTATCCATGCCATCAATTCCAGCCGCTGCCGACAATGCTATCTCCTGATTTCTTCCACCTTTTCCGTGGCCTGTAAGATTAACGACTGTTTCACCGCCTGCTATATAAGCAAGCTTTCTGCCTGACGCATAATGAGTCTTAGCTATCGAAGCAAGAAAACTTCCTGCCTCTTTTGCCTGACAGCATAACTGGTCTGTTAATATAACCGGTTCATAGCCATACTTTATACATTCACTCTCTACCGCACGGCATAGTTCACGCACACTGCCATTGATAAGTGTTGTAACATTGTCAAGACTCTTTGGAGTTTCTATATCCATAAGCTTCTTAGCTTTATCACTAAGCTTCAAATTATACTTTGCAACTATATGTCTTGCATCCTCACACGTTGATGAGTCCGCACATGCCGGACCTGAAGCTATCATATCAAGCGGGTCGCCAAGTATGTCTGATAATACTATTGAAAATACCTGCGCCGGCTCACACAGCTTCGCAAACCTTCCACCCTTGACCTCGGACAGTCGTTTTCTTATCGTATTAATCTCTACAATATCAGCACCACATGCAAGAAGCTGGTTCGTTATATCCTGCAGCTCCTCCCCTGTTATCTTTGGTTTCTCAAACAAAGCACTTCCGCCGCCTGACAACAGGAATAATACAGTATCATCACTTGTAAGCCCTGATACTAAATCTATTGCTTTCTGTGTTGCATTAAATGAGTTCTCATCCGGTACGGGATGACCTGCCTCAAAACACTCAACTTTATTTATTGCTCCCATTACATGGTCATACTTCGTTATAACCACACCTTTATCTATCCTGTCACCAAGATAATCACTTGCGGCTTTTGCCATCTGCCATGCCGCTTTTCCGGCAGCTACAAGAACTACTTTTCCAGCAAATTCTTTATTTTCCAGTGCTCTCTTAACCGCTTCATCCGGAAGTACAGCTTTAATTGCAGCATCTATTATGCTGTCTGCTATATTTCTTAATTCATCTTTCATGGCTGTTCCCCTTTCTTTTCTGTCTATTTTGCGTTATGTTGTTAAGGTCAAAATATATTTTTCCCTGACGATGTTTCCGTCACCGTTATTGTGAAGATACTGCATTATCTCAGATACCTGTGCTGTCATAGGAACTGGTGCACCTACGCAGTGCGCACATTCAAGGGCATTATTCAAGTCCTTTATGTGAAGGTCTATTCTAAAACCCGGCTTTACATTATCCTCTATCATCATAGGCACTTTGGCATTCATAACAGTTGAGCCTGCAAGTCCACCCTTTATAGCTTCAAACACATTTTCAGGGTCAACTCCTGCTTTCTTAGCTAACATAAATGCTTCTGATACCGCCTGAATATTGCATGCCACTATTAATTACCTCCTTCACCTGAGGACTGTTAGGAAGCATAGTTATAACAACATCACTTTCTTCTGCTATCTTTTTTAAAGAACCGCTCTTTGCACCTGACTTGATAAGCTCATCTGTATTTTCTTTATGATGTTCATCAACGATAAGCGAATAACCTGCCTTACACAGATTTTTTGCCATAGGCTTTCCCATTATTCCAAGTCCTACAAAACCAACTACCATATCTTATATCTGCCTCCTTATATCTTCTATTTTATTCTATAAATAAGCATTTTTAAACATCTCAAACTTTCATAAAAATTATATTCACGACTTTTTGACACTTATATCATATAATAACTTATATACTCTCATTTATAGTTTTACATATTAAATCACGCTAATCATATTTATATACATTTTAATATAAAAAGCGGCTATACCAACAAGTCCAGAATGTACTTATCAGTATAACCGCCAATAGGTCTTATGTGATGATGTCATAGTTAAAATGTATTTTGCCCCATAACTAATGTATCAAAATTGCTACATTGCTACGAAGTCTTATTATGCAAGCATAATGATACTGACTACCTTTTAACTTTCATCCCCGATACCATCATATTTTAATAATACTTCTATAACACTAATGAAAGTATAAATATTTCAACCATTGAAGCAATACCCATTATTAATGTACATACTGTCTGTGTCTTATATCCCTGTTCAGGTGTCATTTCACCAAAGTTAGTAACAACCCAGAAGTAAGAATCGTTAGCATGTGATACTGTCATGGCACCAGCACCGATAGCCATTACACAAAGTACTGTCTTTACTGGCGAAGCAAGACCAAGTGCGCCAAGTAATGGAGCTATGATACCAGCTGTTGTTGTAATAGCAACTGTAGAAGAACCCTGCGCAGTCTTTAATATAGCTGCAAGAAGGAATGGGAAGAATATTCCTACTGCTGAGAGAACTTCTGCATGCTGTGTTATATATGTAACCATTGAGCTTGATGATATAACCTTACCTAATACACCACCGGCTGCTGTTACGAAAAGTATAGGTCCGACTGTCTTTAAAGTTTCGTTAGTAATGTCATAGAAGTCTGACATCTTATTAGCTGTAGCAAGCTGTATTACTGCAAATATAGTACCAACCGCAAGAGCTATGATAGGCTTTCCTAAGAACTGGCATGCTACATCAATCGCGCCCGTCCAGCCTGCCATAGATGAAATTGAACCAAGTGCCATAAGAATGATTGGAACAAGAATAGGTGCAAGTGCATTAAAGCCGTTTGGAAGCTTTCCATACTCTGCTACTAATTCTTCATATGTCTTAATTACCTCTGAACTGTCTGTTACCTCATCCGCACTCTTAACCTTCTTTCCAATATACTTGGCGTATATAAGACCTGCAATAAGAGGGAAGATTGAACATACAACACCAAGTCCCATAACAAGTAACAGGTTATCTCCGACACCAAGTGTATTAGCTGCTGCTATTGGACCAGGTGTTGGTGGAATAAATACGTGTGAAATATAAAGTCCTGCTGAAAGAGCTACTGTCATAGCTACACTTGAAGCTGCCGTTCTCTTTACAAGTGCCTTTCTGATAGGATTAAGAATAACAAAACCACTATCACAGAATACTGGAATAGATACTACCCAGCCCATAAGCTCAATGGCAAGCTCCGGTCTTTTCTTTCCTACTACCTTGATTACCATATCAGCAAGCTTAAGTGCTGCTCCTGTTTTCTCAAGAACTGAACCGATTAATGCACCAAGTATGATAACAATACCTATGCTGCTGAATGTTCCTGAGAAGCCGGCTCCTATTACTGTAGGAATACCGGAAACCTTTGTTCCGTCTGCATTGACAGTATCAACAAATGGAATTCCTGCCAACATTGCAAGAATAATTGATACTCCCATAATTGCTAAGAAAGGATGTACCTTAAACTTAGAAATTGCAACTATCATCACAATGATAGCCAAGACAAATGCAATTATCAATGCTACTCCTGTCATAAAAACACCTCATTTCTATTAAATTATTGTACGTTTTGCACAACCTATTGTGCTTTGTATGGTACAATAATAGCATAGAAAATGAGGTTTTCATATGTTACTTATAACATAAATATTTTTTTATTTTGTTCCACGTAACAATAGTGATAAATCATAATTCTCACTTATAAGCTCCTCTGCGATACTATAGGCAAGATAAAGCGCAGGACTTTCCGTTGGTTTTCTCACATCCAGACCCGTAGTTTCCTTTAACTTTGATATCCTGTACTGAAGCGTATTCTTATGGATATACAGCTCATCTGCTGCCTTCTGTATTGAACCCTGCGCATTAAAGTAAGCCTTTAACATAGCAATACTGTCACATATCTCATCATAATCATCACCCTTAAATATCTTCTTTAAGTATTCAAGCTTAATCTCTACTGATATATTGCTCATTAAAAGCTCAAGGCTCATATTCTCATAACACATTATCTGCTCATGCTCCGAGGCGGCTGCATTCCATGCCCGGTGCGCCTGAACGTATCTTTCATGCATGTCACCATCGCCGCCATCTATGCCTATATTAAGTTCAACGCCCTCTTTATCATATATGTAATCAGCAAGCTCACCTGCAAACTTAACAAGCTTTTCTGTCTTCATATCATCTATGATTATTATCTGTCGTGAAGCATTTCTAAAGTGCATACGGCTGTTATTTCTTTTTAAAAATGCATCAACATCATTTTCAAACTTGGCAATCTTTGACTGTCCCTGCTGTGAGTCCTTATAATTATCAAGCTCATCTATACTGACAATAAATATTCTCCTTGGTGTATTAATATCTATCCCAAGCGAGTGACCTCTCTCCTCAAGGTCAGCCCTGTTGTAAGTACCATTAATAAGCCATTCCTCAAAAAATGCATTTCTTACACGCTTATCCATAAGCTTATGATAACTTGCCCTGTTTTCCATAAGTAGAATTTCCGTCATCTTCTTTAAAAGCTTACTTGATGTTATAACCTCCTCATAAGGTCCTGTCATACCAATTACACCCACAATTTCGCCATCAAGCTCAAGAGGAAGATTAATTCCCTTCTTAACACCTACAGACAGGTCATCCTCTTCAATATAATATTCATCAAGATTTTCTGATATAATCCTGTACGCACCATTATGATAGCTTCCTATTCTTGACTTGTCACAGCTTGCGATTATATGTCCGGTTTCATCCATAAGATTAATATTCTGTTTTACAAGCTTTGATATCTCCTCTACTATCTGTGTAGCTGAAGTCTTAGAAATATGCATAACTTCTCCATTCCTGTTCGTTAATGGCGCAGGAAAAGTAAATGTCTGCTTCACAGCCGTTTTCTTTTGTTTTGCGCCCATCATATCATAATTTACTCTGTAACATCTGATATAACATGTCCATCCACAATGCTAAGTATCCTGTCCGCATACTCTGCCATCTGCTTGTCATGTGTTACCATAACTATAGTCTGTCTGTACTTTGCTGCTGCAAGCGACAGCATCGCTGCAACATTTTCTGCACTCTCTGCATCAAGATTACCAGTAGGCTCATCTGCATATACAACTGCCGGATGCATAATAAGTGCCCTTGCTATAGCCACTCTCTGCTGCTCACCACCCGACATCTGCTCTGGAAACTTATCCCTGCAGTGTTCTACCTGAAGAGCGTCTAACAGGTCATTAATCTCCTCCTCGTCAACATCCTGATTATCAAGCACAACAGGAAGTGCTATATTTTCATATGCAGTATACTCTGGTATAAGACTGTAATTCTGATATACATATCCAATCTTTTCCCTTCTAAGCTTTGATAACTGCCTGTCATTTAATTCACCGATATTAATATCATCAATATATACCTCACCCTCATCAGGCTTATCCATAGAGCCAAGTATTCTAAGAAGAGTCGACTTTCCCGAACCACTCTTTCCTATAATAGCTGTGAATTCACCTTTTCTTATACTTATGTCGCATTTTTTCAATGCGTGTACATCGACTGTACCTGTATGGTAAGTTTTGCTTATGCCTTCTGCCCTTAATATTTCTCCCATAATATCGCCCTTTCCTGCTTTTTCATTTAATAAAATATTCTTTACCCGGCTATTTATTGAGCCGTATGAAAATAAAATATCTGATTTTTTTTTCACATAATACCTTAATTATTTAACCTGCTGTATACATCTAATACATCTAAGCAGCCTTCCTTATAATCATTACATCAACAATAAGTATAACCGGCATAAGTATGATACAGTACACGCTTTCCCTTACGCACCATTTCATATATATATGGAATATTATACTCCTGTCAGCACCGCTGTTTAGTAATATCTGCATAGTTTCCTTATGTCTTAGAATTCTGCTGTTTAGTACAAGAACCGCTATAATTATGTATACACATGCCGCCATGACACCTGTAAATGTATAAAATATAATTGCCTCTAATGTCTTGCTCTTAACTTCGTCTTTTTCCTCTGAATAAGAATTATATCCTATACCTGCCTGCTGCATATATGAATTCACTGTATTTACTGTTCCGCTATACAGTGAATTCATGCTGTATCTTAGCTTTATCTGATTATACACCGGCTTAAGCTTAATCTCATCTGGCAGTTCGTCAAGCTGGAAATAATTCTTTATTATCTCATTCTGTGTATCCATGGCTTTATTCGCTAGATTTAAAGATGCTATCATAGTGTACTGTCCGAATTCTGGTACATATTCTTTTAGCATTTCTTTCATATCATCATCCAGCTGTATAACGTACGCTGCTTTTGTTGTTGCTGCCGGCTCATAATCAATATAGTAATAATAATTTTTTTTAATTTTATTAAAAAAATACCTCATTACCTCTTCATATTGTTCATCCTCACTTTTATTATCTAACCATAACAATGTCATTGGGCTATATATTTCATTTATAAGATAATTTCTATAATTCTGCTTTTCTTCTTCATAGTCCGGCTTATTTGTAAGACTATCTACGTATGTAATTTTATCGTCTAATCCACTATCCTTTATATATGTACTTAATGCCCTCTCATAACTGTTAAGACTATCTATATTCGATGTATTATTATATGCAGTCAGACGGCACTTATAATTATTAAGTTTTATATCAATTCCCTCAACAATAGTGTCGTCATACTCTCCATCAGGGTTCTTATCTACAAATATAACAACTTCCTCACCGCTGTTAAATGCCTCATCATCAAAGTCACCCTTTATGATGTGACTTTTTAATATATCATACATATCACTGCCATCTTCTACATATTCTGTTGCAAACAGATACTTCTCTTCACATGTATTTCCATCAGACGATGTCTGTATACTATTATCATTAAAGCTGTAATTAATATACCATGACGTTCCAAGCTTGTTATAATCCATAGTATTCCAGTGCCAGGTTCTCCCAGTTTCATAATATCCATAGCTTATATCTTCAACACCATCTATATTCATAATATAGTCAATAGTATTATCATCAAAACCATTAAACAAAATAGTATCCGCTTTTTTGATATTATTGCTCATTCTGAAGCTGCTATATTCATTTAAATATTTCTGCGTGCCATGTTCTGTTTCTTCCACACTATAATAACTATACATATTGTTATATTGCTCGAAAGTGTAATCATATACGAACTTCATCTTACTGATATTTTCTTTTAACTGTTCCCTTGTTCTTACCTGCTCAGTATTATTGTTTATATTTGTATCATATAATCTGCCTGAGCTGTTCATAGGCTTTTTCTTTACATAATACATATTATAAAAGCTCTCATTATCTGTCGAGTTAAATGCAATTATATCCGACTTTTGTGAATTATCTACATATTCTTTATAAGCCTTAACACTATTAAATATGCATCCCATAATAACTAAAAACATAACAAAAGCAAATATTCTTACAGCTGCTCCTGATACAATTCCTTCTGTCTTTATAAACCTTTTATATGTCTGGCGTATATAATTATGTTTATTTATCCTGTCTTTTTTCGATATTCTTCTTTCTGTGCTGGCTCCTATTTTACTTTGCTTATGTACTTTAATATTTTTCTTATCTATAAAGCTTACCACCATACTTGCTGCTACAGATACCAGAAACATGACAAACACATAAGTATATATGCTGCTTTCAACCACGAAAAACTGATAGCCCTTGCTTCTTCCGATTAAATAGCAGACCAGCTTTCCAAGACCTATTGAAAGAAACATCCCCGACAGTGCAGCTACAATAACTATGAGAACATTTTCTATAAATGCCTGTGTCATAATCTGCAGCTTTGAAGCACCAAGATTAGCCATTATCTGGTTAATTCTGCTACGCTCCTTACTATGTATAAGCATCTGGTAGACAACTGCTGCTACTCCTGTAATCATAAGTATGATATACATATAATCGTATATATATCCACCGCCCCATGGCTCATAATCATACACACTGCTGTTATATATAAGTGATTTCTTTGTACGCTTCTTTAACCCCTCATATATACCCGTATAATTCTTATCTATATAATTGTTCGATGAATATATATATGTCGCCTTTCCTATTCTGTTAATACTGTCTGCTTCATCCTCTTTTAATATAATACCGGGTACATTATTTCCGCCTGTCCACACATTGGTATAGTTATTAAGTATTCCAGTGAGCTTATATGTTTTTTCTATTACATCACTATAAGGACTGTTACTCTTTCTTATGTTTATTACTATATCCTGCCCTATCGTAGTTCCCTGATTAAGCTTAATAAGCGTATCCCATTCTATTGCTGCCTCATCATCCTCCTGTGGCATACTTCCCTCACGAAGCGATATATTGCCTATACTTATGAATTCATCTGACATATATCCTAACTTGACACTACTTACGTCCTGCTGCTTCTTAGTATCATACATATAATTATCAACAGCAGCTTTTCCTGACTCATTAAGATATGGATGATTTTTAAGTTCACTATTCTCTTCAAGGTTACTATCATAAAGCATTATTATCCAGCTGCCAAATCTGTGCCTTACTGACTGTAACTGCCACTGATACATATTAGACTTAAACAGCATAACACCTGCAACGAAAACAAATGCAAAAAATATCGCAAGTGATGTTCTTAGTATGCTTTTCCATCGTCTTTTTACGCTTCTTATACAATATTTTATATACTCTATATTCAAATTAACACCTTCTACTAATTCACTGATTATACCCTCTTAAGTCCAAGCTTCAGGCATACCGCCTCAAGTATAAGTACAACCGGCGCCAGTATAATGCACCACAGTGACTCTCTTATACACATTGTCATATATACCTTAAATATAACATCTTTATCTGCACCAGTACTTCTTAATATCATTATCCTGCTTCTGTATTCCGACATCGTATTTCTTAATACAAGCATAATAACAACAATATATGAAAGCGCTGCCGTGACAAGCGTGAAGCCATACAGTATGAAAGCTTCCATTGTATTACTTCTTAAAACATCCTTTGGCTCTGAGTAGCTGCTGTATGAAAAACCTGCCTGTCCCAGATATGAAGCTACTGTATTGGCTGTTCCGTTATATACAGAATTAAGACTGTATCTTATATTTACCTGATTATACTTCATGGAAAGAGTAAGCTCATCTGGAAGCTTATCCGCTGTAAGATACTCCTTTAACCACTCATTCTGTGTATCCACAGCCTTTTTACCAGCCTCATCAGATACAATCATAGTGTATAAACCAAACTCTGGAATATATTCCTTTAAGCTCTCCTTCACCTCATCGTCAACATATATGACACAGGCTGCCTCACTTTCTGCTGCTGGAACGAAATCCCTGTTATATGTATATTTTTCCATTATTTCATATAACACACTCTTGCTATCATAGTAATCATCAAGCTGCGGACCTACATTATTCATATAATTCTTTACAGCCTTATAATAACTTCCCGTATAACGTTCCTTTACCTCCCCCTCTCCAACAGCAGGAGGATATGTACTATAACCCATAAGTCCTATCTTTGTTCCCTCCGTAATTGTATCGTCATACTCTCCTTCAATATTTTTATTAAGAAATACAACACATTTATCACCATTTGCAAATTCATCATAACTAAGCTTATCTTTACCTGCATACTCACAAAGTATATCATATATCTTACTGTCAGGTTTTACATACTCAGTTGCAAAAAGATACCGGTCTGTGTCCTCTGGATTGGCATTAGTTGTTATATGCTTGTTCTGACTATCCTGAACATACCACGCTATACCCATTTTATTATAGTTCATATTATCCCAATGCCATACTCTTGCAGTGTCAAAGTATCCATAATTTATCTCTTTAACACCTGATATATTATTAAGATAACTTATTATGCTCTCATCTATACCTTTATACATAAGAGCATCTGCACGCTTTATGTTATATAAAAGCTCTGTATGATTACTATATATCCTTCTTTTAATCTGTCCATTGCTTAACAAATTTTCACTGTACGAACTGATATCTCTTTTGTAATATTCCTCCCACATTGGAGTAACAAATGTATGCGAATAATAATTCTTATAAAAACCTCTCGTGTCATTAGAATATAATGACGGATATGGTTCAGTAATATCCCAGCAATAATTCATTATATATGCCGCATTCTTATCCTCTTGCTTAAAACCTACTATATCCACATCATCTGTGCCGGCTTTATAATCTTTATATGTAACTATTATACCTGCCACACAGCCAGCCATTATTATCATCATAGCAAATGAAAATATCCTTAGTGACACTCTTTGTATAAGCGGCTGACAGTCTTTAAGTCTTTTATATGTCTGATTTATATAATTATTTTTATTTATTGTATGCTTTGCTTTGTGTTTAGCACTTTTATATGTTTTTTTATTCTTCTCTTTTCTTTCCGGCATATAAATGCTTACAAAAAGCCCCGCTATAACTGCCGCAGCAAGCATAATTACCAGACTTATATATACCTCTTTATCTATTGAAAAGAAACTTACTCCCGACACTATTTCTACAATAAGGCACACCAGACGGGCAGATATTATTGAAAAAATCAGACCTGCTAATGATGAACATATCACGATAACTGAATTCTCAATAAATGCCTTACCTATAAGCTGTACTCTTCTGGCACCCAGACCTTTCAATATGCTGTATACATTTTTTCTCTGCCTGTTATAAACTGTAAGCTGGTAAGCTATTGCTGCTATGCCTATGGCTGCAAGCACAATATACATATAATCGTATATAAAGTTTCCTGCCCACGGCTCATAATCATATACACTGCTGTTATATTCAAGCAGTGCTCCTGCCTTCTTCTTTATCCCCTCATATATATCCCTGTAGTTGTTCTCAACATAATTGCTGTTGGCAGAATATATATACACAGCATCTCCATTCTGCTTAATATCTGCTGCCTCCTGCTGTGTAACTATAATTCCCGGTACATTATTTCCACCGGTCCATACATTAGTATAACTGTCTAATATACCACACAGCTTATATGTCTTTGTTATAATATCAGTATCTCCTGAACTGTTTTTTATAGCTGTTTTTATACTGATATCCTGCCCTAACTCTGTCCCCTGATTAAGTGATATTAATGTATTCCAGTCAAGTGCAGCCTCATCATTGCTTTGGGGAAAATGTCCCTTATCTGCCCTGATATTGCCGATTTTTATGAACTCATCTGACATATATCCTATCTTAACGTCAGACTTCTCGTCATTATTATCATATACATAATTAACCACACCTGCTTTGCCCGAATTATCTAGATAAGGATGGCCCTTAAGCTCACTGTTTTCCTTATTGTCAGAGCCATACATCATAACAAACCAGTTCCCGAATCTCTGCTTTGCTGACTGCATCTGCCACTCATACATATCAGACTTAAAGAGCATAACCCACGCCACGAAAACAAACACTAAAAATACCGCAAGTGATGTTCTTGTGACACTCTTTAAACGTCTTTTTATGCTTTTAAAACAATAATTCACATATTCAGTATTCATAAAGGCACCTCCTTATCTTTTTACTGATATTACAATTCCTTTTCCAATATCCCATCAGATACCACATATCTCTCTTCTTATGTACTTCGTATATTTACTATACAACACTCTGCTTACATATAACTTACGCTTTAAGCTTTATTTATTATATTCAATCTTCCCTTTAAGCTTATATAATGGCAGTATTATCCTGAATTCCGCACCGCCGTACTTATCACTGTTTCCCGCCTTTATGCTTCCATGATGTGCTTCTATTATAAGCTTTGAAAGATTAAGTCCTATTCCTGCATGGAACTCATCCTGACTGCTCTTTCCCTCAAACCTGTCGAATATGTAAGCAAGATGTTCTTTATCTATTCCATCTCCGTTATCTGCTATTTTTATCATACACACCTCATTGTTACTGCTTATATCTATGTATACACGACCATCTTCCCTGTCACATATATATTCATAGCTGTTGCTTATTATATTGACAAATGCTTCTACAAGCCATCCCTCATCTGCGTACATATCACGCTTTATGGCATCACCATAATCAACAATAACCTTTGACTTATCTACAACTGCACTCTCAACACTCTCCTCAACAATATAATCAATAATCACCTTATCTGAGGCAAGCACGACTTTTCCCGACTCTATCCTGCTTATATCAAGAAGCTTTTTAATAAATACTTTTATCTTAAATGCGCTCTTTGTACATTCTGTAATTATTGTAGATGCATTTGCTATAGTACTGCTGCCTTCTGTATCTGAAACAAGCATATCCTGTAACATTTCAAGTTTCATTGTCATAACTGAAAGCGGAGTTTTTATCTGATGTGCTATATTCTCAACGAATTCCTGCATCTTCTTATACTGACATATGTTATATTCATGCTCCTTTACAAACTTTCCTTTAAGCAACTCATTCTCCTTGGCATATGTCTTAAGACCTCCAAGACAGTCATCCTTTCCTATCCTGTAGCAGTGTATAATTCCACATATAAAAAGCCCCGCCATAATCAGTGAAATAACAATATACATAACATTTTCACCATTGATACGTGAAAGATATGCATAACCATTCTTTGTATAACCTGCCTCAACCATTGCCGTAGTTCCTGAATTGTAAGTATTCATACTTATATTCATATGCATCATTCTGTCTATCATATTGACTGCTGAGTCTTTATCATACAGATAGAGGGCTCCAACAAGAGCCCTCTGCCTGATACTATAATATATGGTTAGAAATGCAATGATGAGTGCATTAATAACTACTGACACAATAACAAATAATGTCTGATTTCTTCTATAATTTCTTATCTGCTTATCTATGTTCTGTCTGGAGGTGCCAGACTGAATCTGCTTACTATTCTCCATACTTTATCTCCTATGCTATCCAGCGGTACCCTACATTTCTTATCGTTTCTATATAAGGTACTCTTTCTTCTCCAAATGTACCAAGCTTCGCCTTAAGACGGCTCATATTAACGGTGAGTGTATTATATTCAACATAGTTGCCATGTATATCCCACAGTCTGTCAAAGAATACATCTCTTCTAACTACTCTTCCCTTATTTTCAACAAGTATCTTAAGCATATCCCATTCATTATTAGAAAGCTTAAGCTCATTGCCAGCCCTGTACAGCTTATACTTATCAAAATATATTGAAAGCTCACCTTTCTTATATACATCACCATCATTCATGCCACTTCTTCTTAAGTTAGCACTTATTCTTGATAACAGCACCGCATTATGAAAAGGCTTTGTAACATAATCATCCCCTCCTATATCAAGTCCCCTTACTATCGACTCCTCATCATCGCATGAGGTTATGAATATAATCGGTGCATCAGAGTTATGTCTGATTTTTTCACATACCTGAAAACCATCTCCATCTGGAAGCTTTACAT
>OKUW01000248.1_pt1 | contig 28877 bp, 21 predicted proteins | sample 1606771 | NCBI WGS metagenome assembly OKUW01 (sample SAMEA3882553, study PRJEB24775) | human gut metagenome | biome: human-associated habitat; feature: intestine environment; material: feces | place: Netherlands | collected 2009/2010 | reverse complement strand
AGGCATCATTGGCATAGTCTGACGCCTCATTCAACAGGGCTTCAAACTCATTTTCCGCAGCTAATGACAAAGAATCCTGAGCCGTTTGCGCATAGATTTCATCCGGTTGCATCACCGCTTCCTCCACTGCTTTATTGCACGAACTCATGCCTATAGAAAAGAATACGCACAGAAATACCATCAAAGTTTTACGCACTCCTGTAGGCAAACGGAAATAAAAACGGCTGCCCTTCCCTAAAGTACTTTCTACATTGAACAAACAGACTCTGAATACTTCGTTCGTCTTCCGGTATTTCTCAATGATACCTTTACAATTCATCAGACCGAAGCCGCTCCCTTTATTTTTCAGCAGTTCTTCCCGGTCTACAGCATCCAGTATGCCTATTTCCTGCGAATTATACAATTTCTCACCGACAATACGCGTCACATCTTCTTCAGAAAGACCATAACCGGTATCTTCTACTGAGATTTCCACATATTCTTCTGTCGGATTTGCATAGACCTTTACCTTACCTCCCTTTGGAGTATATTTACGGGCATTTTCTGCAAGTGTGTTTATCATAAACAGCGTCAACGCCTTGTCAGCTTTCACATAAGTATCCGTTGGTGTCACTTCCAGTTGTTGCTGTTTCATCTCGAAGGCACGGCTTCCTTTCCGTATCAGATCGAAAAGCTCGTTCAACCCGAATGTTTCTATATTCAAGCTCAGGCTACCCTGTTTCATTTTAATCCATAAAGCAAGGATATCATTGTATTCATTGATGGTTGTCACCAATTCGTCCATATATTGATACTTCTCGGCTTTGATGTGTTCGTCATGGATAAAGCCCTTTTCCGTCAGTTTATGCACTTCATTAATAATACGGTCTATGTACGGATGAATACCGTTCACAATGGCCATACACGCTTTCTTTATAAGATTCTGACGTTTATTTCCGGCTATATGCTGTTCGTACACGTACCGTTCTTTTTCCAACCGGCGGCGTTCGTCACCCAGCGAAATGGAAGTCATGCCATTATCAAGCGCCCATGTAATATAAGGAGCAATCACATGTAGTATTGCTTTCTCATCCTTCGTTAGACGTTTGGGTAATACCAACTGCCCATCTTCTATCCGAATGTCTTTTACATTGAAAAGTTCCTCTATATCTGTCTGCACAGCAGAAAGAATGGCATCTACAATCTCTTCTTCCGTCTGCGCATCCGTGGGAATAGAAGCGGTTATTTTCTGGCAAATGTCCAACATCTGCCTCAAACGGTGCAAATGGACATGATTACGTTCTTTAGACCGTTTATTGAATATCCAAAAAAATAAAACCACCAGTATAAAACCGACAATCACAAAGAAGAGTAAAATATTGAGTTGCCGGGCTTCACTTTCCAAAGCCTGATAACGGCTTTCCAACTCCTTATCTTGCCGGGTATCTTCCAGAATATCCAGATAAATATTGCGATTATAATCGGAATGTTGCTTCATTTCCAGTCCGGCATACGTAACACTCAGTTGTTCGCGAATACGTGAAATCCATTCCGGAACAGTTCTTAACTTACGCTCTATCCATGCTTTTTCTGAAGAAATGGTATCCCGTATATCATAGGTTTTCAACCAATCCAGGCTATCGTGGCAATCATAAAAACGGCGATGATGGCTGTTCACACACTCCAAGGCAAGCGTCAATGTATCCAATGCTTCGGCGTAGTTATCATGCGCATTCAAATATTTACCAATAGAAACATAGGCACCGGCAATCTGGTACACATCATTATATTGCTTGAATTTCTTCAAAGCCAATTGTCCTAAACGCATGGGCAACAAAGAATCCACGGGAACATCAAACTGTTTCAATGCATGAGAACGCCTAACCTGGAAAAAGTCATAATTATCGGGAGATGCCATCAGGTTAGCAAGCCCCTGTACTCCATTACCTTCAAAATACAAGTATCCTCCGCGAGATGCCATTTTCCAAGTTGTATACAACTCATCGAATTCACGCAAACGACGTTCATCCGCCGTTTCACCATCACAAAGTGCTGCCGATCCTTTTATATAATGATAATACAGTAACTGGTTCGTATCCGCTACAAGTTCTTCCTGCGGATATATTTCGTTGATGGAAGCCACCGCTTCCGGACGTTGTTGCAGATAGTAGTAATAAACTGCGGAAACGATATAAAATTCGGAGCGTGCATAGTTCAGTCTCAACCGTTCGTGCTTATCTACGAAAAGCTTGTTATCTTCATCTATTCGTTTCATGCGGCGGAGGGCACTGTTCCGATAGTCATAAAATTCTTTGTTCATGGCCGTCCGCTGATAGATTTTCATCAATCCGATATCGGCAACCAGCAATTCCAGTTCATTTTTCGTGAGACTATACACATCTTTATGAAACTTCTCCGCTTTCTCAAAATCCATGCGCATAAAAGCACAAAAACCCAGATTATTGGATGCTTCCGCTTTCCCCTGACTATACAGATTTACTTTTCCATAAGCTTGTGTGGCAGCATGACAAGAAGAGTCCAGGTCTTTATACCGATAAGAATAAGCCACTTGGTTGAGCGAATCGATAAGATGTACTTCCTTGGTGGGAGCAGTACCCACACAAGAAATCATTACTATGCAAAAACACAGTAAGCCCACCAATCGTATATGAGGAAACCGTTTCACTTAGCAAAGCTACAAATAAATCCGGGAAAGAAAAAAGATTTTTCTACAATAAGTCTTGTAGAATGTAGCGGGAAATTCATAACTTTGCAGCCGTATTAAACAAATAGGTAACATCTATTACAAAATGAGCGAAAAAGCACCCGTAATGGTATTCTCCGGAACTAACTCGAGATACCTTGCAGAGAAAATCTGCGCAAGCCTTGATTGCCCTCTGGGAAAGATGAACATCACCCACTTTGCTGATGGTGAGTTTGCTGTTTCCTATGAAGAGTCAATTCGTGGCGCACATGTATTCCTGGTTCAATCCACCTTCCCTAATTCCGACAATTTAATGGAACTTCTGCTGATGATCGACGCAGCTAAAAGAGCGTCTGCTAAAAGCGTTGTTGCAGTCATTCCATATTTCGGTTGGGCACGACAGGACAGAAAAGACAAACCTCGCGTTTCTATCGGCGCAAAGTTAGTAGCCGATTTACTTTCAGTAGCAGGTATCGATCGTTTGATTACGATGGATCTCCATGCTGATCAAATTCAAGGTTTCTTCAACATTCCGGTAGATCACTTGTATGCTTCGGCAGTGTTCCTCCCCTATATTGAGTCCTTGAAATTGAAAGATCTTGTAATCGCTACGCCGGATGTGGGTGGTTCCAAACGTGCCAGCACATTCTCAAAGTATTTGGGAGTTCCCCTGGTATTGTGCAACAAATCACGTGAGAAAGCAAACGAAGTTGCATCCATGCAGATTATCGGTGATGTAACCGATAAGAATGTAGTATTGGTAGATGACATCGTAGATACAGCCGGTACTATCACCAAAGCAGCTAACATTATGTTGGATGCCGGTGCTAAATCAGTACGCGCTATTGCAAGCCACTGTGTAATGTCCGACCCGGCGTCTTTCCGTGTACAGGAATCCAGTCTGACCGAAATCGTATTTACCGATAGTATCCCCTACTCTAAGAAATGCGCGAAAGTAAAACAACTCAGTATTGCTGATATGTTTGCAGAAACCATTAAGAGAGTGGTGAATAATGAGTCTATCAGTTCACAATACATTATCTAAATTGCCTTTGGCAATTTAGAAATTAAAAATTAATAATTAAAAATTAAAGGCTGCGCGATGTTACATTAACTGCGCAGCCTTTAATTTTTAATTATTAATTTTTAATTTAATTCCAGTCTTCCCATTTTATACGTGCCCTTTTTTATTACTTTTCCGTTTTTATCCGTTTCAACAAAAGGACCGTGTTTTTTGCCTTGCTTGAAGAAGCCTTCGTAACGATTACCGTTTTTATCCTCTTGTATACCGTTACCTTCTTCCATACCATTCACAAAACCACCTTTATATTTAGTTCCGTCTGTCATAATCAGGGTTCCCTGACCATTGAACTGGTTATTTTTCCATTCACCTTCGTAGGAATCACCTACATTCCATTTATACGTTCCACGGCCGTCACGTTGGTTATCTTTCCAGTCGCCGTCATAGACTGCACCATTTGCCCAGGTGAATACACCTTTCCCATGTTGCATGCCGTCCTTGAAGTTTCCTACATATTTATTGCCGTTGGCGTGATAATAAATACCGGCACCGGTACGTTCACCCTGCACATACGCACCTTCATAGCGGTCGCCGGTGTGGAAGAAGTAAATACCTTTGCCATGTTGCATATCATCTTTCCAGTCGCCTACATATTTATCTCCGTTGGCATATTCGAAAGTTCCTTTTCCATCACGCACATCGTTCTTCCAGTCACCTTCGTATTTACAGCCGTCATTCCAGACAAAAGTACCTTTACCCTCTTTCTTATCATTCTTCCAGGAACCTTCATATTTGGAACCGTTTTTCCAGGTGTATGTACCTTGACCTTCACGTTTATCATTTACCCAGTCTCCTTCGTAAATGTCACCGGTATAGTAGTACATTGTACCTTTGCCTTGCTGATAATCCTGAAACCACATACCATCATAGCGGTTGTTGTTCATGAAATAGTAGATACCTTTACCGTGTTGCTGGTCCTGAAACCATTGTCCTTCGTACTTTTCGCCGTCAGGAAATGTATAAGTACCATATCCTTCACGCTTTCCTTTCACATATTCACCTTCGTAGACATTGCCATTCTTGAAAACCGTCTTACCCTTTCCGTTGGGTTTACGTCCTTTCATTTCACCCGTATATACGGAGCCATCTTTAAAGGTATGAGTTCCTATCTTTATTTCAGAAGAGAAAGTTGTTTTTACTTTGTCGAAGAAACCGGATTTCTTTTCCTGGGCCGTCGCCCCGCCTTGGGACATGAATACCAGAATGAGTGCAGTATATAGATATTTCATTGAAAATTATAAATTAGCGATTTTAATAAAAAGACGTGTAAACGCAGCAACTTGTTACACGCCTTATATAGTATTTGCACAAAGATACAATTAATCTGCTAAAAGGAAGGGGTATCACACCTTTTTTATGACATTTTTTTGCCGGATACGATTTCTTTTAATGTCTCTTTGCACAAATAGCGTGAGGCAAGTTCGCGTATCTCGACAGGAGTAATTGTCTTCACTGCTTCTACGGCATCCCTCACATACGAATCGGGAAGGCCGGAAGTATGAATAAAGATCCAAGCGTCCGCCAGTGAGAAGGCAGACTCATAGCTGCGACACATATCGCCCAACATATAGTTTTTCACCATAGCAAGTTCTTCGGCAGGTACGAGGTCATTTTGCAGGCGATCTATTTCATGGTAAACTTCTTTGATAAGCGGCTCTACAAATTCATTGGCAGTCTCTGCATTGACAACCAACAATCCACTATCGGGATAAGGCATGATACCGGCAGATATACCATACGTATATCCTTTATCTTCACGAATATTAGACATCAAACGGCTACCGAAATACCCTCCGAACAAGGTAACCAGAACGCGAACTTTCAAATAGTCAGGATGACGTCGATCCAAAGAAAGCATTCCCATACGAACAGCACTTTGCATTGCATCGGCACGCTCGGTAAAAATACGTTTCTCAGAAGAAGTTACCGGAACATAAGACCGTTTTTCCGGTTTGCGGAAATCTTTACCGAAAGGTTCACTTCCAAAAAGAGTTTCAATACGACGGATAGCGTCTTCACTGACCTTCCCCGCAAGATAGATACTGCAATTTCCGGAATGATAATATCGGTCGTAAAACGATTGCAAGACAGAAGGGTTGATCAAATGATAATCTTCCTTCTGCACTAATTGCCCGCACGGATGCGTATCGCCATATACGGCATTTATCAAAGTGCGATGGGCCAGAAAGTCCACCTTGGAGCTGTTCACAAGAAATTGCTGGATATTGCTGTCGATAATCACTCCCAACTCTTTTTCAGGGAAAAGAGGTTCTTTTACGATAGATTCAAAAATATCTAAAGTTTCCGGCAGATATTTATTCAAAGAATAAAGGGTGATATAAGCATACTCGGACGAGCTGGAAAGCTCCAACCAAGCACCATAGTAATCCAATTTTTCGGCAATGGCCGCGGCTGAATAACGCCGGGTACCTTCGCGCAGCATCCGGTTGGTAAACAAAGCCTGCAAGCGTTGGTTCTGCTGCCAGCGTCCACCCTCTATCAACAGGTCAATTCGGACTACTTCATTATCCCCGGCATTGAGTATATATAAAGGTATGCCATTTTTCATCACCCGACATTCGGGAGATGGCACTGCCAATTGTTCCGGCTCACAAATACGGGGCTGGATAGTTCTGTCTAACATATTTTCAAAAATTCTTCAGCCTTTTCCAAATCCTGGGGAGTATCAATGCCGATGGTCTCTACTTCGGTAATACCGGCTTTAATGGTATAGCCATTCTCCAGCCAACGGAGTTGTTCCAGCGATTCTGCCAGTTCCAGCGAAGATTGCGGCAACGAAGTAATCTCTTTTAAAACTTCAGCACGATAGGCGTATAATCCTATATGCTTATAATAAGTGTGATTTTTCAGCCAATCTTGTTTTTCCGCATTTCGCTGATAAGGAATAATGGAGCGGCTGAAATAGAGTGCATTCATATTCTTATTCAGCACTACTTTCGGAGAATTGATATTCTCCAAAGCTTCAAATCCATTCTCAGGAGTAAAAGGTTTCACCAGTGTAGCAATCTGGGTCGTAATGTCGTCGAAGCAAGCTTTTACAGTTTCCAGTTGGGAGGGTTGAATAAAAGGTTCGTCACCCTGAATGTTGACTATAACATCAAAGTCTCCCCCTATTTTAGTATATGCTTCATAGCAACGATCCGTACCACTTTTATGATTAACGGAAGTCATCACTACTTTGCCTCCGAAAGCTTTTACAGCTTTTTCGATCCGTTCGTCATCTGTGGCCACATAAGCATCGTCCAGAATACCTGCCACTTGTTCATATACTCGCTGTATTACAGTTTTACCTCCCAGCATGGCCAACGGTTTTGCAGGAAAACGCGTGGATGCGTAACGGGCGGGAATGATTCCTAAAAACTTCAACATATTTATATTTACGATTTTATAGATACGCGGACGACACGGATTAGACGGACGAACGCGGATTTTAATTTATTATATAGTATAACACAACTTTTTAGATCCGCGTTCGCCCGCTTTATCCGCGTCGTCCGCGTACCCATTTTAAATTACTCTATTTCTTTCAATCCCCGGCAAATATAGTCCCTTTTTAAATCATCGGGTTTATAGACTGTGTCATCACATGATAATAAGTCCAGATCCAACCGGACTATTTCTTGCTTTTTCTCTTCAGGCATCCGCCCCGCTTCCCGTTCAATAGCTTTCAAACAAGAAGTTATTTCCGCCGCATCGCTACTGGAAATAAAACGTGCCACCTGATTGGAAAATAAGGATGAACGCCGGAAATAAAGCGGTTTAGTCTCTTCTTCCGTAGAAAAACGAATACCAGGAAACAGTTCTTTCAACCGCTTCCGCGCCAACGAAAGATTCTCTTTCTGTTGCTCGTTACTACCGATGCTGATTGTATAAACCACTTTCGAAATCAAGAATTTAGACCGACACTTGAACTTTAATCAAAGAAGTCATCCAAACCAGTTTCTGATGCCGATTCAAAATTAACGTCCCCATTATCCTTACAAGGATCGAAACCTTCCGGAAGTTGGAATGTCTCATTTTCATCATATCCCAGTGTCTTGTCTCCAAGCACTTTTACCATATATTTAGACCAGATAGGCAATGCCATAGAAGCACCTTGCCCATGCAGCATAGTATCGAAATGAATATCGCGCTCTTCTCCACCAACCCAGCATCCGGATACCAGTGAAGGAGTAAAGCCCATAAACCAACCATCTGCATTATAGTTAGTTGTTCCGGTCTTACCACCCATATCAGCTTTCACACCTAAGCGACGAACACGTCCACCTGTTCCCTCGTTAATAACGGCACGAAGCATAACCAACATCTTATAAGCGCTGGAAACACTGATAACCTCTTCCATTTCCGGAGAGAACGTAGCTAATACATTTCCGTCATTATCTTCAATGCGAGTTACAAACAGTGGAGCTACACGGATACCTTTATTGGGGAATGCAGTATAAGCACTGACCATTTCTCCTACCGAAATTTCGCAAGGACCAAGACATAAAGAAACTGACGGCACAATTTCACGATTACGTACACCAAAACTTTCAATCAAGCGTTTCAGAGAATATGGGTTGAGCTTACTCATCAGATACGCTGTGATCCAGTTGTCAGAGTTAGCCAATCCCCACTTCACAGTTACCATTTCTCCATAACGTTTAGTATTGGCATTACGGGGCGTCCACGGTTTGCCGTTTTCATCAATTAAAGTATATTCCACATGACGCGCTTCATCACAAGGAGAATAGCCATTCTCCATAGCTAATGTGTAGACATAAGGCTTAATGGTGGACCCCACCTGACGGCGACCTACCATTGCCATATCATATTTAAAATAATGATGATTAGGCCCTCCGACATATGCTTTCACATGCCCATTATGCGGATTCATAGACATAAAACCTGCACGGAGGAAGTGTTTGTAATAGCGGATAGAATCCATAGGTGTCATGATTGTATCCTTTTCACCATTCCAGGTAAATACCGACATTTCTTCAGGTGTATTGAAAGCTTTTTCAATTTGGGCATCCGATGCCCCGGCTTTCTTCATGATACGATAACGGTCGGACTGTTTCATAGTGCGGGTAAGAATTTCATCTACCTGCTCCTGCGTAATTCTGTTACTGTAAGGCGCTTTTTTACGTCCTTTCTTTTCTTTGAAGAAATAGCCTTGCAATTCTTTCAGGTGCTCTTCTACCGCCTCTTCTGCATATTGCTGCATACGAGAGTCAATAGTGGTATAAATTTTCAGACCGTCTGTATAAAGATTATATTTAGAGCCATCTTTCTTAGTATTCTTTTCACACCAACCAAATAAAGGATTATTTTCCCAGTCAAGAGAATCTTCATAGAATTTTTGCATCTGCCAACCACGATAATCTCCCTTTACAGGTTTCTTTGCATTCAATACACCACGCAGATATTCGCGGAAGTAAGTTGCCATTCCTTCATTATGATCAACGCGAGTATATTTCAGAACAAGCGGAAGGGCCTGCAAAGAATCACATTCTTCCGCTGTGATATATCCGGCTTTACGCATCTGATCAAGCACCACGTTACGACGCCCGCGTGAACGTTCATTATATCGTACAGGATTAAAATAAGATGGATTCTTGCACATTCCTACAAGCATAGCGGCTTCTTCTATCTTTAAATCATTTGGATCGCAACCGAAATAAGTATTGGCAGCAGTTTTAATACCTACTGCATTGTTCAAGAAATCAAATTTATTAAGATACATGGTAAGTATCTCTTCTTTAGTGTAATAACGTTCCAATTTCACGGCAATCACCCACTCGATGGGTTTCTGAAACAAACGTTCCATTACATTATCCGCACTGGGCGAATAAAGCTGCTTGGATAATTGTTGTGTTATCGTACTACCTCCACCTGCATTCGTCTGAAATAACAAACCACGCTTCACGATAGCGCGGAACAATGCGATGGCATCAATTCCGGAGTGTTTGGCAAAACGCACATCTTCCGTTGCAATCAAAGCATTGATAATATTAGGAGACAGATCATTATAGCCTACATACACACGATTCTCTTTACTAAAAGAATAAGTTCCGAGCACCTTCCCGTCTTCTGAGAAAATTTGTGTAGCAAACTTATAATTGGGGTTTTCCAGATCTTCGACAGGAGGCATATAGCCTATCCAACCTTTTGCAATGGAGAAGAAAACAGTGACGCAAGCCAATACTATGACGGCTAAGAATATCCAAAGGATTTTTATGATGTTCTTTATCATGTTTATTACTGTAAATTCACTAAATCAATAAAATAGATTACCTGTAAAAATAACAAGGCAAAGGTACGGAATTATATTGGAACACCCTTATAAATTCTATAGAAAACTCTTAAAACGCCACACTTTATCATCGGAAATGCCACATCTTAATGGGTAAAATGCCACACTTCAGCAAGCGCAAAGTGTGGCATTTCGGAGAATGAAATGTAGCATTTCCGATGATAAAGTGTGGCGTTTGGGGTGATGAAACCTGGCATTTTGGAGGCGTTTTTTGTTTAGGAAACGGCCGATTCCAAGCTGTTTTTTGCAAAAAAACGCATTTTTTTGCTTAGGAACAAAGTATGATCAAGAAGGGCAAAATGCTATTATTCAACACTTTCACTAAAACAGACAATGCATTTTTCTTTCTTATATATTCTTTATATAACAACAACAGCAGAAAAGAAAAAGAAAAGCTACTGCTGATGCTGGTAATGATCCAAACAAATTCCGGCATTCATCTCACCGCATAAGAAACCTCATCCCGTAAGATTGTTTTTTCGCCCCACGAGATATTTTTTCAGCTCATAGGGCAAAACTCTTTGTCCCATAAACTGAAGATCACCGTCTATGGAGACGAAAAAAACTTCTAAATTTTCTCCCGTCTTTCTTCCGTACTCCGCATCTTTTCCGTACCTTTGAACTCTCGAAAAGAATTAAAATAACGAACGATATGGAAAACAGAAGTTTAGTCACCATTGCCGAGCATAGCAAGGAAAAAATCCTCTACATGATCGAGATGGCGAAGCAGTTTGAAGCCCGTCCCAACCGTAGGCTGCTGGAAGGGAAAGTGGTTGCCACCCTCTTTTTCGAGCCGTCTACCCGCACAAGACTCAGTTTTGAAACAGCAGCCAACCGCTTGGGAGCCCGTGTAATCGGGTTTAGTGACCCCAAAGCAACGAGTTCTTCGAAAGGCGAAACCCTGAAAGATACCATCAAAATGGTGAGCAACTACGCCGATATCATCGTGATGCGGCATCATCTGGAAGGAGCCGCCCGCTATGCCAGCGAAGTAACCACAGTGCCTATCGTCAATGCCGGAGACGGAGCCAACCAGCATCCTTCACAAACGATGCTCGACCTCTACTCCATCTACAAAACCCAGGGTACACTGGAGAACCTGAATATTTTCCTCGTTGGTGACCTCAAATATGGCCGCACCGTACACTCACTGCTGATGGCAATGCGCCACTTCAACCCAACTTTCCACTTCATAGCTCCTGATGAATTGAGAATGCCCGAAGAATACAAAATTTACTGCCGTGATCATGGCATCAAATACGTGGAACATACGGACTTTACGGAAGAAACCATAGCAGATGCCGACATCCTCTACATGACCCGTGTGCAGCGTGAACGCTTCACTGACCTCATGGAGTACGAACGGGTGAAGAACGTTTACATCCTGCGCAACAAGATGCTGGAACATACTCGTCCCAATTTATGCATTCTGCATCCCCTGCCCCGCGTCAATGAAATCGCTTATGACGTAGACGATAATCCGAAAGCTTACTACTTCCAGCAAGCTCAAAACGGTCTGTATGCTCGTGAGGCTATCCTCTGCGATGTATTAGGCATTACACTGGATGAGGTGAAAGCCTAAATTGTACTTTGTAAATTGCTAAATTGTAAATTGAAAGATGAGCGAAAAAAAACAAGAATTACAGGTTGCCGCATTAGAAAACGGTACAGTTATCGACCATATCCCCTCTGAAAATCTGTTCACAGTAGTCTCTTTGCTGGGACTTGAACACATGAATAACAATATCACCATTGGCTTTAATCTCAAAAGCGGAAAGCTGGGTACTAAAGGCATTATTAAAATTGCGGATAAATTTTTCTGCGATGACGAAATTAATCGTATCGCCGTGGTAGCACCTAATGTGAAGCTGAATATTATTCGGGATTATGAAGTGGTGGAAAAACGTGAAGTTAGCCTTCCTGAAGAACTTCACGGCATTGTAAAGTGTGCTAATCCCAAATGTATTACGAACAACGAGCCCATGGCGACGTTATTCCATGTAGTGGATAAGGAGAATTGTGTGATCCGATGCCATTATTGCGAGAAAGAACAAAACAGGAACGAAATTGAAATAATATAAGAGCTCGTAACTCTTTAGTCATGAAACAAGACTGGAAGCCCGGAACAATGATTTACCCGCTTCCTGCCGTATTGGTAAGCTGCGGAAGCATTCCGGAAGAATATAACATATTAACAATTGCATGGACGGGAACGATTTGTACGAACCCGCCCATGTGCTATATTTCAGTACGTCCCGAACGCCACTCCTACGAAATCCTGAAACGGAATATGGAGTTTGTCATCAATCTCACTACCAAAGATATGGCGCGTGCAACGGATTGGTGTGGCGTACGTTCCGGGAAAGACTACAATAAGTTTGAAGAAATGCATCTGACACCGGGAAAAAGCACTGTGGTCAATGCCCCTCTTATTGAAGAATCCCCTTTGTGTATAGAATGTCGTGTAAAGGAAATCATGTCACTCGGCTCGCATGATATGTTTATTGCCGATGTGGTAAACGTGCGTGCCGACGACCGGAACCTAAACCCGGAAACCGGGAAACTGGAGCTGGCGGAAGCTAATCCACTGGTTTATGTACATGGAGGATACTATGAATTGGGTGAAAAGATCGGTAAATTTGGCTGGTCTGTTGAGAAGAAAAGATAGTGATTAACGGTTAGTGGTAAGTGATGAACAAAGTTTTGAAAATATTTATCCTGTGCCTTTTGTTTTTCCCCGCTACAACGTGGGGGCAATCTCATCTTGTGCCCGGTACAGCGGTTGAAGAACCACTGAAGAAACATCACCATGATCGTCCGGTGAACTTCGGTATTAAAGGTGGTTTCACCTCTTCCCTCTTCCTTGTATCTAATCTTACATTAAACGGAATCACCATAGACGAGGTGCAGAATAACTACAAGATAGGCTATTTCGGCTCTGTCTTTATGCGTATCAACTTTGAACGTCATTTCCTGCAACCGGAAATATCCTACAATATCAACCGCTGCAATATTACTTTCGAAAAACCTGCCGCAGAAGATGCTCCTTTGGAAATGGCATCTATAACTTCTGAAATCCACAGTGTAGACATTCCTGTGATCTACGGATATAATGTTATTAAGGAGGGGCCCTATAGTCTGGCTGTATTCGGCGGTCCTAAATTTCGTTATATCTGGAATAAAAAGAGCGAAGTTACTTTTGAGAATTTCGACCAGCAGGGAATCAAAGAAAGGTTGCGTCCGCTGAACCTTAGCTTCACCCTTGGAGTAGCCGTCACTATCTCCCGCATTTTCTTCGATTTCCGCTATGACATAGGAGTACATAATATATCCCGCAAAGTGACTTATGATGACGGCGTCGTCGAAGGTGATCCACCCGCTGACGAAATACGTTTCCACCGACGAGACAATGTTCTCAGCTTTTCCTTTGGAGTATTCTTTTAGAAAGTAAATTTCTGTCTTTTCTGACAGTTTATTCATTTTTTTACCGTAAATTTGTGCGCTTAATAAGAGAACACAGATTTATCAAACTTATCTAAGTAAGCAAAATGAAAAGAGACGATTTAATTTTCGATATCATCGAAAAAGAACATCAACGTCAGCTCAAAGGTATTGAACTGATTGCATCAGAGAATTTTGTAAGTGACCAAGTAATGGAGGCAATGGGCTCCTGTCTCACTAACAAGTATGCAGAAGGTTATCCCGGCAAACGTTACTACGGAGGTTGCGAAGTAGTAGACCAGAGCGAACAAATTGCTATCGACCGCATAAAGGAAATCTTTGGTGCAGAATGGGCTAACGTGCAACCCCACTCAGGCGCACAAGCTAATGCAGCTGTATTCCTCGCTGTATTGAATCCGGGTGACAAATTCATGGGATTGAATCTGGCTCACGGCGGTCACCTCTCACACGGTTCTTTAGTAAATACTTCCGGTATCATCTATACTCCCTGTGAATATAATCTGAATAAGGAAACCGGTCGCGTAGACTATGACCAGATGGAAGAAGTTGCTTTGCGCGAAAAACCCAAAATGATCATCGGTGGTGGTTCAGCATATTCCCGCGAATGGGACTACAAGCGTATGCGCGAAATCGCAGACAAAGTAGGTGCTATCCTGATGATCGATATGGCTCACCCTGCCGGACTGATTGCAGCCGGATTGCTGGAAAACCCTGTGAAGTATGCTCATATCGTTACTTCTACCACACATAAGACTTTGCGTGGTCCTCGCGGAGGTATCATCCTGATTGGCAAAGATTTCCCTAATCCTTGGGGCAAAACGACACCGAAGGGTGAAATCAAGATGATGTCTCAGTTGATCGACTCAGCTGTATTCCCGGGTATCCAAGGTGGTCCGTTGGAACACGTCATTGCATCAAAAGCTGTTGCATTCGGTGAAATCCTGCAACCAGAATTCAAAGAATATGCTGCCCAAGTGAAGAAAAATGCGGCCGTACTGGCACAAGCATTAATCGACCGTGGCTTTACAATCGTTTCCGGTGGTACGGATAATCACTCTATGCTGGTTGACCTGCGTAGCAAATATCCTGATCTCACAGGTAAAGTTGCTGAAAAGGCATTGGTATCTGCCGATATCACTGTAAACAAGAATATGGTTCCGTTCGATAGCCGTTCTGCATTCCAGACTTCCGGTATCCGTTTGGGTACTCCTGCCATCACTACTCGTGGCGCCAAAGAAGATCTGATGCTGGAAATTGCAGAAATGATTGAAACGGTTCTGTCCAATGTAGAAAACGAAGCGGTTATTGCCGAAGTTCGCGCACGCGTAAATAAGACAATGGAGAAATATCCGCTGTTCGCATATTAAGAAATTTGTTTTTACGAGTCAGCCGGTTTTGTTTTTTCCGGCCGACAGGTATATACATTTTTGAGAAAAAATGTATGTATATAAATGATTAAATATATAGTTAAATTGTAAAATGGTCCGTAGCCTTTGTGATAAAGGCTACGGACCTCTTTTTTTTACGCATTGACACTATTTTTGTTGTATTGAAAGGATACTCCTGCTTGCATTTCCCTATTTTTGGAAACTACATTTATTATTCACTTTAAAACTTTAATTACTATGTCAGAAAACATTGGAGTAGCTACAGGTAAGATTATGCTGAAAATTGTTATCGCTCTTTTTAAAGGTGTATGGAATGTACTGACCTTCGGGTTTAGAGCTTACAAAGGTCACCGGGACAAAAAAGACGCCGAAATGCGTGAACAGTTAAGACAGGTACAAGCAAACAACAATTCCCAAACTATTTAATTCTGCAATACTATGAGCTCAGCAAACAAGAAACACATGCAGGGTGGTATGAACACCACATACAGCAATGTAAATACTGAAGACGAAAGAAACAAAAAAGCGGAAGAACTATTGTTCCAGGCATGGGAAACAGCCGGATATCATGGACAGCCGGATGAAGATTATTATCCTCGAACAGCCCAGGAAACAAGGGATATGGAAGATCTGCTGACACAAGCGGAAGCAGCCATTGATGACCCGTCGGATACCGAACTAATGGAGGTAATGGCTGATACGCGTGAAGTGCTGGAATGGTCCAAACAGCGGCATTGGACATTCGCATGGTGGATCATCATCTGTGTAGCCATTATGGGATGTTATTATTTCTATCAGGCCGGAAGCGAACAGGATTATGTAGCAAAGAGACAGGCGCTGACTGATGAGCAAGTGCAGACTGAACTTAGCGAAGCCATCACCCAGCAACAAAGTTACATTGATACTTATAGCCAAAAGTTGGCAGTAGATACCATTTCTGAAGAAACACGCAGTCTTTATGAAAAATATATGGAAAATGCCACTGAAGAAATTAAAGAACTGAAAGCATATAATGTGGAAACTTATAAAAAGCACCTGGTAGATCGTGCCGATGCCGGAGTATGGCGTGAAAGATGGGAAGCGATCTGGTGTTTTATCTGGATCGTGCTTTATATTTTCGCCTGCCGTCCACGTGGATATATGATTACTAAACGTCGCCGTGAAGACAAAATGGCTACCGGTCTCAAAAAGATATTATTCGGCATTGCAGGAGCTTTAGTGGGTGCTGCCGGCGCTTTATATGTGACCACCACCATAACTAAATGGAGCGATGGAAGTAAAACCCGTGATGATGATAGCATGATTATCTATGCCATGAAGTTCGGTCTTATTGCATTGGCTGTTATCATCGTTCTTTGGGCAGCACGTATTGTTATCGTGATTGCTACACTTCTAGGACTATTGAGAAACTACGACTGGAAACAGTTAGCCAAAGACCCGAAAGCCATGTTGAATGATTTGAAATAAATGGAAAGGGGATGCAAGTATATACCGGCATCCCCTATTTCTATATTTATTTCCGATGGTTAGCTCAATCCTTCTATATTTCCATCTACAATGTCGATGTGCATAGCTTGTGGCTCTTTGGGAAGCCCCGGCATGCGCAGAATTTCTCCGGCGATGGCAACAATCATTTCCGCACCGTTATTGATTACAATATCCTTGATATGAAATTCAAAGTTGTTCACCGCACCGTATATTTTCGGATCGGCAGAGAAAGAATATTGTGTTTTGGCAATGCAAACGGGATAATGACCAATGCCCATCTTCTCTATCAATTTGATGATTTTACGTGAATGGATACTGTAAGTCACCACACTGGCACCGTAAAGATTGCAAGCTATCTTCTCTATCTTTTGTTCTACACTGTCATTTTCACTATAACTGAAGTTCAAAGGTTCAGAAGGTTTCTTCTCAATAGTATCCACTACCAGATTAGCGAGCTCCACAGCCCCCTCTCCTCCTTCTGCAAAGGCATTATTGACAGCGAATCCTACACCTAATTTCTCTTCGCAATGCCGGCGGATTGTTTCTACTTCCTCGTCCGTATCACTGGCAAAACGATTGAAGGCAACCAGCACCGTCTGACCGAATGAACGTAGATTGCGTATATGTTTATCGAGATTGCCGAAGCCTTGTTGCAATCCTTCCATATTGGGTTCTTTAATACGATCCAGACTGACACCACCATGCATCTTCAAGCCTTGTGCAGTAGCCACAATCACTGTCAGTTTAGGTTGCAACCCGCTTTTGCGACATTTGATATTATAAAATTTCTCCGCACCAAGATCGGCACCGAAACCGGCTTCCGTTACAACATAATCTCCGAAAGTCATTGCCATTTTCGTTGCAAGAATAGAGTTACAACCATGCGCAATATTTGCGAAGGGACCGCCATGAACAAAAGCTGCCGATCCTTCGGTTGTCTGAACCAAGTTCGGATTGATAGCATCTTTCAGCAAGACAGTGATGGCTCCTGCTACTCCTAACTCCTTCACAGTGAACGGGCAACCATCAAAACGGAAACCAATGATGATATTCTCGATCCGTCGTTTCAGGTCGTCTATGTCCTTTGCCAGACAGAGAATAGCCATAATTTCGGATGCAGGGGTAATATCGAAGCCGGATTCTTCGGTAATACCGTTCGTACTGGGGCCTAAACCGGTGACAATGCTACGCAAAGAGCGGTCGTTCACATCGAGCACGCGCTGCCAGATGATTTCTTTCAGCCCGAATCCGTCCGCCTGATGCTGATAAAGATAATTGTCGAGCAATGCGGATATCATATTGTGCGCCGAAGTGATGGCATGAAAATCTCCTGTAAAGTGCAGATTTATCTTTTCCATAGGAAGCACCTGGGCATAACCGCCACCTGCCGCTCCACCCTTCATGCCGAAACAAGGTCCTAACGAAGGTTCACGCAAAGCAACGATGGCTTTCTTGCCGATCTTATTCAACCCCAATGCCAGACCGATGGAAACCGTAGTCTTACCAATACCTGCTTTGGTAGCAGTAATGGCAGTTACCAAAATCAGGTTACTTTTCTTCACTTTTTCTTCATCAATCAGATGTGTAGGGATCTTAGCAATATACCGTCCGTAGTTTTCTACTTCTTCACGTGGAATACCTACATTCTCGGCTACCTGCTTAATCTTCTTCAGCTCTATGCTGCGGGCTATTTCAATGTCTGATTTCATACAGAGAACTTCTTTAAATAAAACTTTCTTTTTGAAAGCTGCAAAAGTACGAAAAAGAGTGCAGATAGCAAGATTTTAGGGAAAGAAAGCCTCTGTTATCTTATTCAAGTGTCAAAGCGATACCTTCTACACGATCCGGGTTTGAACCTTCCGGCTCAACCATATCGAAAGAACGTGTTCCGGCAGGCAGTGGAGCGAAATAAAGAGTATAATCGGCCTCTCCACTTTCCGGCATATAGAATTTCTCCCCTAAAGGAATACCTTCCGAACGAAGAACCGGACATACAGTTCCATTGTCCGCTACTAACTGGATATTCTTCATAATTTGTATCCAATATTTGGGTATATAATAGGCACGAATCCGCAAGACCGTAGCAGTATCCGTCAATACTACCTGGCGGATTTCAGGAATATCGTTATTGCTTTTCTTCACCGTCGGGAAATTCACCACTTTATGTCCATTCTCTTCCCCTAAGCTCATCACATATTCGTCTACATTCAGTAGGCGGCGAAGTTTTCGTTTCAAGCTGTGTGCACTATATCCGAACCATTTTTCTACAATACGTCCTTCAGGTGAAATAAGGACATAATTTGGAATTCCACGTACTCCATATTTGGCAAATAATCCATTACTTCCTTTCAATTCATTCAGATTCTGCCAAGTCATTTCATGCGTTTTAGAGGCAGTTTCCCAACCTTTCTTGGTATCGATGCTCAGACTTACTATTGTCAGGCGATCTTTGTACATCTCAGCCACTTCCTTCATTTCGGGTAGAGCCATAAGGCACGGACCGCAACCACGACTCCAGAAATCCAACATGATATATTTACCTTTAAAATCAGCTAGGCGGTGTACATTTCCCTCCAAGTCGTACAAATCAGCATCTGCCATTTCATCACCTACTTCCACTACTTGGGGAGGAAAGAGATATGTATATGTATTCATTGCCAAATCGGTCTGTTTTTCTTCATCGGTCAGTCCTTCATAGAGAGCAATCACTTCTTCTTTATAAGGATAATTTTCAGTATACTTTGCTGACATTGCCAACTTCTCCAATTGCTCCAGCCAAATATCGTCAACAGGAATCTGCTTCATACGTTTTATAGTGTTGGCATCAATACGGATCGTAATTTCATCTTCCAGCTTCCGTAAACTATCAGCTTGTGCACGTATCGCCTGTCTTTCTTCGTCCACCGCACTTCCTGCATACTTCCGGCGATATGCACGCTGCAACAAAGAATTGCGCTGATATTCATTCCACAATTCGCGTGAGTCGTTTATAAAAGCCTGATTAGCCACTTGTTCCGGAACAGTGCTTTTCACATCCCAAGTTCGTATCAGTGTATTTTCACCGCTTATCCGTATATTATCTCCCGGACGCACCCAAAGCCTTAAACTCATGGAAGGAAACTTGTCACTTCTTCCCATCATATCCACTATTTCTGTTTCGTTCCCCAATGTTTCTGCCTGAAAACGAAAATGTCCGTTACGAATCGTATCAACACCGATACTGCTACCCACATTTCCATCTAAACGAAACAAAGTGATTAAAGCTCCGTCTTCTACATTCTTTACTTGCCCTTCTATTGTAAAAGTCCCTTGAGCTTGTGCCGCCCAAACACTTGTCATTAAGAACAGCGTTACAATCTCTTTTTTCATATACGTGCTGTTTAGTTATAAAATTATATATCTACGCACAAAACTATATGATTTCTCCGAGATCAGCAAATAAAATTACGATTATTTCGTAATTACCTGTTTTCTTTAATATTAAGCATCTATCACCGAGTATTTTTACTTTCAGTCAATATATATCCGTCCATCATCCGTATGATTCTTTCTGCTTCACGGGCGTTCTCTTCGGAGTGCGTTACCATAACAACAGTAGCTCCATCATGATTCAGCTCTTTCAGGAGATTCATCACTTCATTACCATTCGTAGAATCCAGATTTCCCGTAGGCTCATCGGCAAGGATAATGCGGGGATTGGTAACAATGGCACGCGCTATAGCCACACGTTGCTGCTGTCCACCGGAAAGTTGTTGCGGGTAATGCTCGGTGCGGTGAGCTATCTGCATGCGCTCCAAAGCCTCATTGACACGCTTCACACGTTCACGGGTAGAAACTCCGGCATAGAGCAAAGGAAGTTCCACGTTTTCAAAGACTGTAAGTTCGTCTATCAGGTTGAAACTCTGAAATACAAAACCAAGATTTCCGTTACGCAGGTCTGTACGGTCATTTTCAGAATAGCGGGAAACTTCCTGATCCATAAACCAAAGCTCGCCGGAAGTGGGGTTATCAAGCAAACCTATCATATTCAGTAAAGTAGATTTACCGCAACCGGAAGGTCCCATAATGGCAACAAACTCTCCCTGACTGATTTCTAAACTTACTTCATTCAATGCAGTGGTCTGTACGCTTTCCGTACGGAATATTTTGGTGAGGTTAATTATCTTAATCATAATCGTATATTGTATTGTTATTATCTTAAACATTTATTTATTCATATCTCAAGGACACTACCGGATTTTGCGAAGCCTTCCGCCAGGTTTGCCCAATGACCGTAAGCAAAGTAACTCCTGTAATGACTGCTCCTGCCAATATGAACAACCACCAACTTATGGCAGTCTGATAAGCAAATTCGCTCAGCCAACGGTACATAAGGTAATATCCAATGGGAGATGCCACAACAAAAGCAATTCCCACCCATTTCAGATATTCCATACAGAACATCTTTACAATCCGGTTGGAATGGGCACCGTTCACTTTACGCACACCGATTTCTTTTGTCCGCTGTTCCGTGGAGAGGGCAACCAGTCCAAATACACCCAGCATAGCTATAACGATGGCCAATACAGTGAAGAATAGCAACATCCGGCTTTGTTGATGTTCCTTGGTATAGTTCTTATTCAATGCATCAGAAAAGAACTGATAACTGAAATCCTTTACGAACAAATCATCCTGTACGGCCATCTCTTCGTATTTTCTCTGAATGAATTTCAGAGTCTCCTGCCGATGTTCGGGAGCTATCTTTATATGCATATACGATAATGCTTCCGGAGAATAATAAAGAATAGCAGGCTTTATCTTTTCGCGCAGAGACTGGAAATTGAAATCTTTCACCACTCCTACAATATGCATCTTGCCCCAGGTACTCATTTGTAACTCCATACCGATAGGATCAGCTACCTTCATACCCTTCCAGGCAGCCTCATTAATTACAATACCGGGATTCCTGTCTCCCCAGTATTTTCCAAAATCAGATTCCAGCAATTTCCCTTTTATCAACTCCAAACCAAATGTCTTACTAAAATCCCCATCGGCAAATACTATTACCATTTTTAGTGAATCTTCCTGCCCGTCTATATTTGTCCAACGGAATAGGCTACCGTCTCCATGGGCTTCACCTTCTCCAAGGCTCTCGATAGGTGCTCCCATAGATATACTTTTCACATTTGGATTTCTCAATAATTCTTGCTTGAATCCAGCCACATTATACCACAAACTGGTATAGACGGATACCACATTTTCCTTGTCAAGCCCCAAATCTTTGTTTTGCATATAGTGGAGCTGTTTAAAGACGATAGCAGTCAGCAACATCAGCGTAAGAGCTATAAAAAACTGTATGCACACCAATCCTTTGATAAGTCCTCCTTTCTTTCCTGTTTTCTGTCCACCTTTAAAAGCAAGTAATGGATTGATGGAAGAAAGATAAAAAGCCGGATAACTTCCTGCCAGACAGCCTATTCCCACTATGCCGAACAATATATAAAAGAAGACAGCCCAACTCAGCCGCAGTGAGATTTCCGTATCCATGAACTTATTGAATAACGGCAACATCAATTCTGTCAAAGCTAAAGCCAATATCAGAGATATAAATGCCTGTACCAGACTTTCCGAAAGAAACTGTGAGATCAGAGTCTTTCGCTTGGCGCCTGTTATTTTGCGTACCCCTATTTCTTTATAACGCATGGAAGCCCGTGCCGTAGAAAGTGTTGTAAAGTTGAAGGCTCCCATAAAGATAACTAATATAGCCAGAGCTGTAAACAGATAAATAGTGGCCATGTTACCATGATTCTTTACGTGAGGATCGGGAAAAGTAGTATGCAGATGAATATCTTTGACTGATTGAAAACGCAACAAAGTTCGCTTTTCCCCAAACTTACTAAGCGCCCGACTCATGCTTTTCAATTCCTGCTGATACATTTTTCCTTCGTCACCAGCCTTCATCTTTACATATACATGGATACTCTCACGAAAATGATCCCAATTATGGCCCATCATCCCCATGCCATAAGCCTCCATCGGATAAACAATATCAAACTGGATATGGCTCTTTGAAGGTATCTTCACCACTGCAACTACATTATAGATTCTTTCTCTTCCATATCCGCTATAAGTTAATTTCTGTCCTACTGCCGGTTTCTTACCAAACATTTTCTGTGCCGTCAATTCCGACAAAACGACATTATCAGGATTATTACTTATATACTCCGGATTTCCTTCCAACACCGGAAAAGGAAATATTCGAAAGAATGCAGAATCAGCATATAGCCCATGTCCACTGATTTTTTTATGACTTTCCGTCTCAAATGTATGCAACTCTCCATACTTAATAGCTGTAGCTTCCTCTACTTGTGGAAAGTCTTCACGAAAGACTTTAGTAAGCGAACGTACCGTCGAAGGAGACTCCTTTATTTCCCCACTCGGCTCCCGTTTCACCTCGATAGTCCGGTAAACGCGATTCACCTCGGGAAAGCAATCATCATACGTCAGTTCGTCTACTACCCAAAGGTAGATGAGGAACGCCGCCGCCATGCCGAATACAAAACCCAGCATATTGATGGAAGAAAACAAGAAACTCCGCTTTATAAGCCGAAGCGCAACTTTCACATAATGCTTTATCATCTGTTATTCTCCTATTTTAATTATTCTATGGTTAACACTATTAATTCATCATCCGGCACGTCCTGCCCTTTCAGAGCATCCGGATATTTGTCTTTCATATTCATTGCATCAAGACAGGTGAAAAGTATATTTCCTACTGCTCCTTTAGGATAGAACGACACATTCTGCTCGCCATCGGCTGGGAAACACGGAAAATCGAGTTCTACCTTATCAGCTTCATGAGGCAGGGAAAAGAAGTTTCCGGATGTTTTATCATATATGAACGAATAAAGAGAAACCGATTTCGCTTTTCGTGCGTTAGGCGAATCGTATCCTTTCGTAAGCCTGATAAACAGGTAGCGATCCGTCTCCAACCACTGATCTACAAAATAAAAATCATCCACATTACTGCCACCTATAACCTTCTGTCCCACGGCACGCTGCAAAGAGCCAAAATCCAATCGATAAATAGCCTTCAGCGTGGAAGCGTTTTCCAATTGGTAAAGCGTATTATCATAAGCCAGGCGTATCCGCGTTTTGCCTTGATAATCATAAATATTCCATGGTTCTCCGCTCCGTACCGAACCGGATCTTCCCGAAGGGGCATAGTCAGGCAAATGGGTAGGATCAAAATAGCACAAGGTATCTCCTTTTAGTCCATTGGTGTAAAAACGACTGGAGTAAGGTATGCCACGCATGAAACCCTCCGTCGTAAACTTAAACAAAACCCTATGGCCCAGATTCCCCTGTAGAGGGACACTGTTTGTTATATCTTTCTCTATCAAAGGCTCTGTGGCAGCTGTTAAAACATCCCAGGGAAGAAAGGCCAGAAAAGTCCGGGAACTATTCCTCTCATGATTATATGCTGTATACGCCCCCTGAACTTGCTTGTGAGTTGCATTATAATAGACACTCTGCAACAGGGCGTTCAATTGAAAAAAGAATCTTTTCCCATTGCGTTGAAATTCAACATCATTTTTGAACAACTGCTTGATAAGCTTAAAGTCCTTATCCAACAAGTAAATTCCTTGATAACTATTCAATAAGTAACCCTCTTCCACTGATATCAAACTACCGCCCATTGGTACCAATGCTCCTGTACGGTGGATACGAAGTGTACCGAGCTCACTAACTTTCATAGAACGTACATTCTTCAACGCAGCCTGTACATCAAGGGTTTTCACTCCGGCAGTTTCTATTTTAGCCCGATATTTTATTCCGGCAGGAGGTGTATAATCTTCCGTAACTTCCGGCATTGCAGCAGAAGCCGCCTTCACGGCGGTTTCATGTTGCATGGCTTGCTCGTCCAAAGTCCGGATAATTTCATCCTTATTCATACCCGGATTCTTAGAGCTACAAGCTATAAAAGAAACAATTAATACAATATAAATCAGTTTTTTGTGTAGCATATGTTTTTCGTATTCGTTTACTTTAAATATAGATGGCAACAACCATACCAAATGGTTAGATAGTTAATATACAAAGATTTATCTAAATACTTTCTACGCAAAATTGCACGATATCGTACACCGAATGCACGCTTTCGTACACTACTATCTCGAAAACTTTCTATATCTTTGCAATGGGTACGCGTACCAATCTTCACCAACAAGTCAAACCAATCCTTTCGAATTATGATGAAACGAGGTAAAATCTTAATCGTAGATGATAATGAAGACATCCTCTTCACCCTGAAAATGCTGCTGCGCCCTATTGCAGAAAGCATAACCACTCTAAATGACCCAAGAGAACTGTTACCTATCATTTCACGAACCCGTTTCGATGTTATCTTGCTCGACATGAATTTCCGTCAGGATGCTGTCAGTGGCAAAGAAGGATTTCATTGGTTGGAAGAGATACTGAAGCTGGATGCAAAAGCAGTCGTTATCTTTATCACAGCCTATGCAGATACAGAGAAGGCTGTACAAGCTATAAAACAAGGTGCCACAGATTTTATTCCCAAGCCCTGGCAAAACGAGAAACTGATAGCCACCGTCTCCTCTGCACTGCAACTCAGTTTCAGCCGGACGGAAGTAGAAACCCTGAAACAACAGAAGGAGACTTTGAAAAAACAAACAGAAGCTTTGACTCTTCCCCCTGAGCCAACGCGCGTCATCGGTGAATCTGCCGCCATGCAAACTATTTTTCAAACGATCAGAAAGTTCTCCGAAACAGATGCGAACCTTTTGCTCCTGGGAGAAAACGGAACGGGAAAAGACTTGATTGCCCGCTACGTGTACGAACAGTCCCCCCGCAAGAATGAGATATACGTACCTATCGATTTAGGAAGTATTCCGGACACATTGTTCGAAAGCGAATTGTTCGGATATGAAAAGGGTGCATTTACCGACGCCCGCAAGAATAAGCCGGGACGTGTGGAAGTGGCTTCAGGCGGAACGTTGTTCTTGAATGAAATCGGTAACCTGAGTCTTCCACTCCAAGCGAAGTTGCTTTCAGTCATTGAACAGAGAAAGAGCTCACGGCTCGGCTCTACAACTTCATATCCTGTAGATGTAAGGTTGATTTGCGCCACGAATACGGACTTATATACCGCTATCGACAACGGACAATTCCGTCAGGATTTATTGTATCGCATCAATACGATTGAAATCCGTATTCCGCCTCTGCGGGAACGCGGAAATGACTTGTTCCTCTTGGCTGATTTCTTCCTGCAACGCTATCGGAAAAAGTATAAGAAAGAACTTCGGGGAATTTCCAGAGAAGCACGAAAGATGCTGCAACTTTACCGCTGGCCGGGCAATGTGCGCGAACTGGAACATGCCATCGAACGTGCCGTCATCCTCTCCACCGGAACCATGCTGACTCCGGATGATTTCATGTTACGCAGCCCCCGATCTTCCAATACTGTTTCTGAGAAAGATAAGTATAATCTGGAACGAATGGAAAAGGATGCAATCAATGAGGTAATGAGAATGTGTGGTGGTAATATTACATTGGCGGCAGAAATGCTGGGAATCACAAGAACTTCACTTTATAGAAGGATTGAAAAGTTCAGATTATGAAAAGACAAACTTGGGTAAGAACGCCACTTTGGCTCACTATCGCATTACTGATATGCTGCCTCATTACGGCCTGGCTGGCTGTGCATGGGTTTTATTATAGCCTGTTCGTGGCGCTCTGCCTCACAGCATTCGTTGCTTATGCCATATATAGGTATATCTTACGCTCAGCCCGCGCCATGGCTCAGTTTATCTGGTCTGTGCGCTACTCTGAGTTCCTGTCTTCTCCTACTTCCAATCCGAATGCCACACCACCCCTTCCCGAAGAATTGCTGACCGAAATGCAGGATGCTCTTGAATATTATCGGAGCAATCTACAAAAGAAGGAAAGCGAATTGCAGTATTTCCAAGCTCTTGCCAATCATATAGATATGGCCATCCTTGTTTATACGCCCGACGGTCAAATAGAGTGGATCAATGATGCGACCAAACGCCTGATACATATCAATCGTCCGCATACGGTAAATGATCTTATAGATTTTCATCCGGAGCTCCCGGCAAAGTTACGTACACTGAAAGCTGGCGATTTGTCTGTATGGCAAATCAAACAGGAAGAAGAGACCGTACAATTCGCCCTTTCCAGTATGGAATTTATCATCCAGGGCAGGAAGCTTTTGATTGCGGGAATGAAAAACATCCATTCCGCCTTGGATAACCGTGAAACGGAAGCCTGGCAAAAGCTAATCCGTGTGCTGACACATGAAATTATGAATTCCATCACTCCCATTATTTCGCTGACAGAGCTTCTTACCAAATATGCCGACAACCTGGAAGGTGACGAAGATACCAAAACGGAAATCAGGCAGATGCTGCAAACCATTGGTCGCAGAGGGAACGGGCTGGTACGCTTTATGAATAGCTACCGGGAAGTATCGCATCTGCCCCACCCTTTATTGAAACTTTATAATGCCGGAGAATTACTGAAAGAAGTTGTTCAGTTAATGCAAAATGATACAAATGATCTACACCTCTCTCTTCCCAACATTCCGTTGCGCTTGATTGCAGATAAAGAGCAAGTAGAACAAGTACTTATCAACCTGATACGGAATGCCCGCGAAAACGAAGCGACACAAATCACTCTTTCCGCGGGCATCACCCCAGGAGATCACCTTTTCCTGCGTGTTATTGATAATGGAACCGGTATTGATCCGGAAGTTCAGGAACGTATTTTCATTCCATTCTTCACCACAAAACCTACCGGTTCAGGTATCGGGTTAACCATCTCCCGCCAAATCATGCACCAGCATCATGGCAGCATTACGGTGCAATCAAAAGTGGGAGAAGGAAGTATGTTCACACTTCTGTTCCCGATAGTTTAATAAATGATGCGAATCAGGAGTTACCCTTTATAAGGAAAAGTAATAAATAAAACGATGAAATACTATCTCAATTTACTTAATATTGGAATTAGCATTTAATTCATAACCCGTCCTAAAGACGTTAATTCAACTACTGATTCGCATAAATGATTAATTCCTAATCACTCTACAACGCTTTTTTGTATAAATCCAGAATAATCTCCTTCGTCACCTCGCGAGGATTGCCCGGTGTACAAACATCGGCAATAGCAGCCGTAGCCAGCTTATCGAGATCGCTTTCCTTGATACCCAATTCAGAAAGGTGTTGCGGAATACCTACTCTTACTGACAGTGCTCTCACCGCATCCACGGCAGCACGTGCAGCCTCTTCCTGGCTCATTCCTTCTTTATATACTGTCATCGCCTTAGCAATTTCCACATACTTATCAAGCGCAGCAGGAGCATTGAATTCCATAATGATAGGCAGCAACAACGCATTAGCCACACCATGAGGTATATCGAAAATAGCACCCAACGGATGTGCCATGCCATGAACAACGCCCAAACCTACATTAGAGAAAGCCATACCTGCAATATATTGTGCTACCGCCATACCATTACGCGCCTCTGCATTTGTCGGCTCAAACACAGCCGTTTCCAGATAACGGGTAATCATCTCGATAGCTTTAATTTCAAACATATCGCTCATTTCCCAAGCTCCCTTAGTAATCAGACCTTCAATAGCATGTGTCAATGCATCCAGTCCCGTAGAAGCAGTCAGCCCTTTAGGCAAAGTGTACATCAATTCGGCATCTACAATGGCGATGGCAGGAATATCATTCGGATCTACACATACCATCTTCTTTTCATTCACTTCGTCGGTAATCACGTAGTTGATAGTCACTTCGGCAGCCGTTCCCGCTGTAGTAGGCAGAGCAATGATAGGCACGGATTTCTTCTGAGTCGGCGCCACTCCTTCCAGAGAAACCACATCACTGAATTCCGGATTATTAGTGATAATGCCGATAGCTTTTGATGTATCGATGGAAGAACCACCACCAACAGCCAGAATAAAATCGGCACCGGATTCTGCAAACGCTTTCACACCTGCATTTACATTACTAACCGTAGGATTTGGTTTAATATCGCTGAATACAACATAGGGTATGCCTGCCTTATCCAGTACGGAAAGCACCTTGTCGGCTACACCAAATTTAATCAGATCTTTGTCGGTAGATACAAAGGCTTTTTTCAAGCCTAGACGTTTAATTTCCTGTGGGAGCACTTCGCGGGCACCCGGTCCGAAGTAGGATACTTCGTTCAAGACGAATCTGTTAATCATAATACGATAATTTAGGTTCCGCAGTGTCATTTTGAGATTGAGTGTGCGGAAGGTTGATACTTCATTTTGTTCCGACAAAATTAAGAAATATAGAGGAGGAAGGGACAAAAAATTCTGATTTTTTTAATGTGTATTATGCTGGTGGGGGTACTTTTCTTTTGTCTTGAGACAAAAGAAAAGATACCAAAAGAAAAACTCAAGG
>OKUW01000237.1_pt1 | contig 30343 bp, 38 predicted proteins | sample 1606771 | NCBI WGS metagenome assembly OKUW01 (sample SAMEA3882553, study PRJEB24775) | human gut metagenome | biome: human-associated habitat; feature: intestine environment; material: feces | place: Netherlands | collected 2009/2010 | reverse complement strand
TATTGGTTAAAGATTCATTAATGGCATCATTATTTCCCAATATACTTCCATATCGGATATTTCAAGATTTTCCACCACATCTTTTCCATTTAGGAATAGCGGTACTTTGTAACCTGCGCACTTGTTATGCGGTAAAATATAATTGTTATTTGCCTTACGCCACTTTTCATAATACTCTGAAGCTAAGCATACCAAATGATTAGTGGGAATTTCTTTATTGTGAAAGTCATAAAAGTTAAAATCAGTATCAAAGGCTTCACCTGTTCCTGGCTCAAACATCAGTACTGTATCCGTCTCATTATAAATTGCAAAACTCCGTCCTAGCCAATCATAGCCAAAAACCATTATTTTTCCCATTGCTGGCGGAAATGTTTTACCTATTATTTCATTCCATTTTTCTCTATCTTCTAGATTATGGATTCTGTATAGCCCATTTAAGAATGATTTACCATTATAAACCTCTAAAAACTCTCTTTCGCTTTTAATATCCAATTTTTCATTATTCTTAATGAATTCGTTAAAATTTTCGTACATGAATTAACACTCCTCAATAATTTATTGTCGATTGACCATTGTAAATTTCCTTATTATTGTACCGTAATCAAAATCTTTAATCAAATAGCCTATTTGTTTGCCAAGACTCCTATTTACACTTTTATCCAAAGGCTTTCCATTAACTTTTACATCAGGATTTCCGCCAAGTTGTAAATCTATTGTGTGATCAATATCTTTGCCAGCTGGTATCGAATCTTTTCCAAATGCCTTCTTATATTCTACAGACGGAGAATCATTTCTTTCAACCTTAGTTTTTACAGTATCAGCATCCGATAAAGCTTTACATTTTGCATCGGCTTCTGCTCGTTGCTCTGGTGTCCAATCCTCTTTATATGATAGCTCAGCATCATATGTACCGTCATCATTTTTTATCAACTTGCAATTTGCATTATGAACCCAAACCCCATTCTCACCAACATAGTAAGTATGATAGTCCTCTACCTGAAAATTATACACCTTAACAGGTTCTTCTGTCAACTCAACATCAAAATTTTCAACTAAAAGAATGTTTCCATTTACATCAAGTAGTTCATCACCAACTATTAGTTCAGAAATTAATCTCCAATTAAGATCTATTAATCGCCAATGCCAAACTTTTCTCTATATTCCATGTTTGTAGCAAACAACTCGTCAAATGGAACTATTGATTTTGACGCGGTTTCAATGTTAACTTCTTCGGACCAAAGAAACGGATATATCAAAATGGCTTTATCAAATTCCACATTCTTTGCAGATTCTCTCCAATTTGTCCACCTCATTGAACTATAAAATTCATCTATATTCCCCTGAGCGAGCCAGGCAATAAATTCAGAGTATCTTAACTCAAGGTCTTCCCAATCCAAAGTATCAGGAGCAAAATACCACACATCGCCTATGCCCTCATCAAATTTGCCTGAATTGATCGCAAATATACCGCCCACAACATCAGTGGCAACGATAAGCATTTGTTTGACCCTCTCAGGTGTACCGTTTTTAGACAGCAAATTTATTTTAGATATGCCTACCCTATCAGATGTATCACCGCCATAAAGTCTTATCCAATCATCAAATACAACTCCTGATGTGTTCAGCATGACAGCACCCATAGCAGACGCAGAAGTTACTCTAAGCATATCACATATTTTAGCACTGTCTGACCCAGCACCATTAAATATCGTTACTTCTGTCTGTGACGTTTCAAACATTTCCTTGATCTCTAACCACAATTTATTATTTTCCTGCATTTTCATTAACCTCCATTAATCAACAATTATTATTTCAAATGTAGCCCCATCGGGGAGACTCCTTAGTTTATGCCCAATAAAAGAACCTGAACCTCTATTATCGGATCTTTTGATTGCACGAACATGAGCCCCTTTGCCTCCTTCTTTACACATTGCAAAAGGATACTCATCCAAATCCTTACCTGGAACTTTGCTAATTGCCTTTAGTGACGCTTTTATATTAGATTTTTCTCCACTTCTATTTATTGTAAGTTCCCTCGGCTGACCATTTTTTATTGCATCCTCAATGTGTTTTGCAGACTCTGGATACTTTTCTCTTGATAATGTAATTTTGTAATCTGCGTTATGTACAAATATTCTAAACTCACCAACATGATAAGTATGAAAATCTTCTACCTGAAAATAATACACTGTAACAGGTTTCTCTGTCAACTCAATAGCAAAATTTTCAATTAAAAGTATGTTACCGTTAGAATCAAGGAGCTCATCATTAATTTTAAGTTCACCTGCATTGATAAAGCCCTTATCTTTTACATAGAACGGGTGGTCAACTGATATATATTAAAATTATTATCTAATACCCGAAACAATCTCAGCCAGAAAATTCCACCATTTGTATAAATCATCAAATTCACGAATATAATAGTTTCCAAGATATTTCGGATTACACATAACAATCAGTTTTTGAGCGGAAAGATCGGACAATTTATTTTCATTTTCATATTCTTCAAGTATACTGTATATTCTATCGGCATCTTTTATATAACCATTACTTAATAGATAGTCATGTAATTTAAGTAATTTATCTTTCATTTTAGATTTACCTCTCAATCGCACCATTGTATTTTCCACCGTCAGTAACAACTTGCCAACCGCCACCGCTCCTCGGTATACCATCATCAGCAATAACTGCCCAATCAGGTTGTGCAGCTACCTTTCCCTCAAGCAAAATCTGCGATCTTGTTAGTTGCACTGTGCTTTCAGCCATCGCAGTATTATTCGGCGGCAGTGCCAAGTTATTAATTCTTTCTGTATGAGTTATACCTGCAGATTCTCTTGTAACAAATACTCCAGATGCTTCTCCGGCATTTGATTCCGTAATCGTAAATGCTTCCCCTTCGAAACCTTCTCTTTTATAAATAGGTCCATCAAACGAATCTATAAGATTCTGAGCTGCTTGCTCATCTAATCCTCGTTCTTTTAATATATCCTTTACCTCCGATTGTGTAAGTTCAGTATACTTATCTGGTTCTAAGGAAGCGTAATTCTTTCCCGCATTATGCACCAACACGCCCAATGTGCAAACATGATAAGTATGGAAATCCTCCACCTGAAAATTATACACTGTAGTGGGTTCGTCTGTCAACTCAACATCAAAATTTTCAACTAAAAGAACATTTCCGCTTACATCAAGGAGTTCATCACCAACTATTAGTTCTCCTGCTTTGATAAAGCCTTGATTTTTTACATAAAACGGGTGGTCGGATGGTCAACAGTTGTAACGACTTCTTCGCTGTTCACAATAGGGTGTCATTTAGATGATAGACCTTCGATACAAATCATATACCTCAGTATCATTGCTTTCCAACAAGTCTTCAAAAGCGTCTACACCATTTTCGTTTAAATAATCCAGTTCATTGTCCGAGATAGGTATTGCAAACAGCCAGTTTACTATATGACCGTCAATAAGATGGCCTTGCAAATCCTCCCAGTATGACGGGATAGTGTAATAAATATGCCTCATTTCTAAGTTTTTATAATAATCATCAATAACATTCATGTTCACCATCCCAGGAGTGTACGAATAATGATCCTTGATAATATTGAACGCACAGGACGCTAATATATTAGGAAAACTTGTGAACTCACTCGTGCACATACCTATAAATTCCACCCTGATTTCTCTTCCTTGTCTATCCACAATTTCTATTGGATACTCTGACAAACCAATAGTTGAATATGTTGTAAGACCAACATCTGGCCTATTTTCACCAATGTATATATCGATCTTATGACTTTCGGTTTCATCAGAATATGAAATAACCTTCGGTGTTAGTTTTACGGCCTCGTGAATGATTTTAAAAATCTCTTTTTTGTTTTGCATATTTTCCATATTGCACCTCCAAAAATTTATGTTGTTATATACATACTTTAAATACCAACTAATGCAATAATAGTTATTTAACTACCAATTCAAGCTTATGACAAATAATCTAAAATCATGGTCCTAAATATTGATCTGTCATATCTTCACAAGAATGACTTCTATTTGAACTTGGAAGTTCTGGGCGATAGTGGGACGAATCATTGTGTTCATCTAAAAACTGTTTTCTGTCTATACCACGTTCCTGTGCACTTGCTCGATGTTTTCTAAACTCATAACCAGGTTTATACCCCATATTCCAAGGCTCATTGGGGTTAATTGGTTTTCCCGTTTTAGGATCACGAACAATTTCATCAGGAGAATTCGCCTTTGCTTCTTCCCATGTTTTATCACTAACGCCTTTACGATAACCCGATGGACGTTTATATGCATCCCCTGCATTATGTACAAGTATGCGAAAACCACCAACAAGATAAGTATGAAAATCTTCTACCTCAAAACTATAAACATTAACAGGTTCTTCTGTCAACTCAACATTAAATTTTTCAACTAAAAGAACATTTCCGTTTACATCAAGAAGTTCATCACCAACTATTAGTTCCCCTGCGTTGACAAAGCCACGATCATTCACATAAAACGGGTGGGTTTCAGTTGTAACAATTTCTTCGCCGTTGATCACCAAATGAATAAGCTTAGAATCTTCTCATATGTATGTTTCAAGGACTGTTTTTTGTAATAATACTTTCATCCTTTTCATTTAAAAGCTCAATTATATCATCTTCGTCAATGACTACTATATAGTCATACGGCAACATAAGCGCCTTTAAGACGGAGGGACGTATATTTAATAATTGATAAGCATAAATTGATTCGTATTCCGTAGTATCAACGTTTGAGAATTTACCATCTTTATTTTGAAATATCTCATTCACACACCAACCTGAGCCACCTAAATCTCTAAATCTTTGTAAACAAATTTTGGGTTTAACTATAGAACCTTTAGCAACAGCAATTTTATCATCAAATCTAATTGTTTCACCATTAATATGATATTTTTGTAACATATCCAACTGTTCCATTTGAATCCAAAAAGCAAGTGTTAAATCCTCAGTAACTTTTAAGAATGGTGTTGACTCATAATCAGGTGTAACTATACAATAACCACTGATTGCCTTTTGCAAAATATATAAGGAAAAACCAATTTGAATTTTAAATCCGTCTTTTAATCTACCAACAGGAATATCAGATATTGCTCTCCATAATGCTTGTGATTGAAAGTAAAGCATATCATCAACTTTAATTGTATACTTTATTCCGTTAATCTCTTTGGTATAAGTATTCATTTCTTTCCTAACCTTTCACTTATTGCTTTTGCAATAGCTGCACGAGCAGCTTCATCTTTTTGATTTAAAAACTGTTGTGCTTCTTCAGAGATTGCTTCTAACTTTGAATGTCCCGACCAAGCACTGATAGATTTAGCACCTTTAGATGCATTTGTTCGTTTTCCAAGTCCCATAAAGTTTTCTTCTAAATTTGCAATTGCTTTCTGGTCTTCAAAACTCAACTGATCAAGTCCTGACTGTTCAGTTATTTCTTTTAGAGGCATAATATGATCAGCTTCCAGCGTATCAACTTCGTATCCATATATCGGGTCAGTTTTTTTGCCATATACTGAATTAACAGCTTTTTTCGCTTTGGCATCTGGTGAAACTTTTTCTTGGTTGCTTGGCAATTTTACACCTCCGTAAGTATATTGGTTAAAGATTCATTAATGGCATCATTATTTCCCAATATACTTCCATATCGCATATATCAAGGTTATCCAGTTCGTCTTTACCACCTAAAAACAGAGGCACTTTATAACTGACACAATCCTTATAGGCCAGAGGTTTGTAGTCATTTGCTTTATACCAATATTCAAACAAGTCCGACACAAGACACTCAATAGGATTTTGGGAAATGAGTTCATCATGGAATTTTATTATATCGGCATCGGTATCATAAACATCACCTGTGCCAGGTTCAAAAAGTATCACCATATTCGTTTTCTTTTTCAAAGCAAATATACGACCCATCCAATCATAACTTAAAACTGAAAAAGTATCTTTATATTTAGGAAAACAGTCACCAACAATATCATTCCACTCATCAATATCATTTTTTTCAAAGAATCTATACATTCCGTTTAAATAACTTTTACCAGAGACAGCATTGATAAAGTCTTTAATTGAACGGCAACTCTTGTTTTCACCAACAAATTTAAAAAAATTTTTAAACATTCCCTTTTATCGCCTCATCACATTCTGAACATCGATTGATTATTTGCCATATTTCTCTTTAATTTCTTCATACCAACTCATCAATTCCGACACAGGTGATATTCCACTCTTGGTATAGTTATCATAACGGTAGGATGCATCGAATTTATGAGTAGCAACATCAAACTCCAACTTATATTCATTAGGACCTTTGCATTGATACATATCGCACAATTCAACCAGTTTGTCAATATCTTTTATTCCGATCGATAAAAACTCGTCAGAGGCCTCATCATCGGCAAAATTCCCAGCAGGTATAACTCTCTTTCCTTTAACAAAAATAGCATTGAACATTTTCTGCGATGTATCTTGATAAATATAAATATATATTTTATCAACACTTTCGTTGGTATATTCCATACATAACGAAACAAATTCTGACTGTAAATCAGTGAATGCGTCTTCAAAACCTTTGATCATAATTTTCTCCTACTTTTTTATTAACCTTGCAACTTGCATTATGAACCCAAACACCAATTTCACCAACATGATAAGTATGGAAATCCTCTACCTGAAAATTATACACTGTAGTGGGTTCATCTGTCAACTCAACATTAAATTTTTCAACTAAAAGAACATTTCCGTTTACATCAAGAAATTCATCACCAACTATTAGTTCTCCTGCTTTAATAAAGCCTTGATTTTTTACATAAAACGGGTGGTCAACAGTTGTAACGATTTCTTTGCCGTTTACTGTAAGATGAACAAGAGTAGTTACCTCTCTTATGTATGTTTCAAGGACGGTCTTTTCACCAGTTTCCATTGTTTCAGGATCTGTTGAAATGATTTTATCTCCTGACTTTATCTTTTCTATGGCAACCATTCCGACAACCGCCATGACAAGCGTTCCCGCCACAAAACATGACGGTTTAACTCCTGCACTGTTAGCTGCCTTGTTAAATCCGCTGTTCATTCCGCCGGTAAAAACAGCTACACTTGCTATAGTCGTCTGAGCTACATTGTATATAGAACTCTCATGCAAAGCCGCATTAAAGTCACTAAACCAGTTGTCACCAAACAATATCTTTGAACCTAATGCGAGAGTGTCAAAGCCTCCCATTACAAATGTGATAGCTCCGCTGATTTGCGTTCAATAATAAAGCCTAAGTTCATAAATAGAAACTAGATTCACTCATCATCTTCTAATAATGCTTCTCTGTCCATTTCTTCCTCAACTTGCTCTTCTGTCTGCTTGTATGATACAAGTAAATTATTCAGATATTCTTCACTTGTTAGCTTTCCCTCTACATAGATATAGCTATTTATTCCTTCTTTGGACAAATCTTTTTTTACGTGTAAAAGTGTCTTTATTCCGTTTGCACGTATAATATCACACTTATACACATAATCGTTGTTTGAAACAATTTGTTTGATTTGTGAAATGGGTAATTCTTGATATTTACGTATAATTTTAGCCATAGTAGCTGTGAATACTGAACTCTCCAGTTTTAAGCCTACAGTTCTCATAGTAATCTCCTTAAAAATCAATTATTGTTTTAATGGGTTCTCCTGGCAAACTATTACGGAAATTGCCACCAAGCCAGCCATTAAAATGTTCATTAAAAGTGGCAGTATATATTATCTCTCCCTTATCAGCTAAGTGAGGATATTTGGATACGCTATAAGAATGGTGCCCTTGTATAGTTTTTCCACTATGCTTTGGACGTTTACCTTTAAGAATATCAGCCTTTTGTTTAGGTGACCAGTCCGAGTACCATTTTTGACCATTTTGAAGCCGGACTCGTTCCTGTTTCCAAAACTTATTTACACCATTTCGACGTTTAGTAGCCATCTTTTCATTCCAACGTAATGTTTTATATTCATCTTTAGTTATTGTTCTATCTCTAACCTTAGATTCTTACCTTGACTTTTCTTTGGCACTAATCTGCTTATATTTAGAGGAATGTTCCCGAGTGTCCAAGCCCTTAGTACGCTCAGCCATTATTTCCTTAGGCGACTGATTATAATCAGCATTATGCACCAACACATAAAAACAACCAACATGATAAGTATGGAAATCCTCTACCTGAAAATTATACACTGTTGGAAACTTTGAGTTATCTGCGTAACTAATATCTAATCACTGTTACATAATTCCCACATATCCATAAACAAAGCATTTCCCACAGTCATTTGGTTAGTTTCTTCTCTGTCTTTAAACTTTTTTATACCTGGATATACTTCGTCCATATCATTAATATATAATCTTGAATAACCTTTTTCTGTGAGATAATTGCAAATCATTTCGTCGATATCAAATTGCTTTTTACTATACGGCTCATTTCTGAATCCAGCAAGATATGAATCCATTCCATCAGGATCTGGACTGTCAATAGAAAATTCATCTTGAAGATAGAAGTACTTAACTATTTTGTTTATTTGCAGTAGCGAAACATATTCAATTTCACCTTCTGAAAAAGAACACCTATTTACAACAATTCTAATCTCCGAAGAAGGCTCATTTAAATCAACAAATCTCTCAATACTTTCCGATTTGTTTTTTAATTCTTCCATTAGTTCATCAAGAAAATCAACTTTTTTTCTGCACTTTGAAGTAAATAATTCTGTATCTCCGTTTATGTATATATCCTCTATTGCTTTTTTATATCATCGTGCATAAAAATATCACCTCGTTATATCTTTACTTTACTATTAAATCATGTTGACCCGATGTATCAGCAGGTTTTGTATTATTAAAATCTACCCCTCTTAAAGTCCTTAGCAGGAGAATATTTTCTACCAAAATTATGTACCAGCACACAAAAGAAGTCAACACGGTAGGTGTGAAATATTTTAATTAGACGTCTTACTGTAATATTTTTTTGCATCACTTAGGCTGACCTTTTTGATATAACGTAACTGTCAGTCCTTCCTCGCCCATAATTTCTTCGCCAATTTCTACTACGATATCTCTGCTTGGGAAAAGCGAATTAACTCTGAGTTGCCAAAAATACTGAATTGCCTTTGCAAACTCCTCAATATAGTCACCTGAACTATTTATAACGTCACATTCTTTGACTAAACTTTGCAGTGACCAACTATTGACGAACATCTCAATATCTTTAGTATTTTTATAAAGTTTCCTTAATTCCATGATATTTCCATTATAGAACTCAGAAATAAATATACAATCATCAACTTCAATGATCTCTGGACAAAACAAACTAGCAAAACTAATTGCCGTTTCAATATCGTATGAATTAGCAACATGATTCATTAAAGACCTGCCCTGTATTTTAGAGAAATCATGTAGTATCCTCTCATCAACTATGCTTTTATATATTTTCATTTTAATCACCGATTTTCTAATAATTCTCTTGGAACAGGACCAATTAATTTCATATCACGTGGATATAAGTGTCCGTTCGGAGCAATATCATAGCCTCTTGCTTTGACTCTCTTTGTAGAAATATCCAAATTTAATCTACCATCCGCCCCATAAACCAATTTATGTCCACTCTCTGTATTCACATAGGTATTCGGCTGGCCTTCAAGAGGTCTTGAACCTCCACTTCTTCCACCAGTTCTTATTGTTCCATCATATTTAGTTTCCTTGATTTTTTGAATATCCAGATCAGATGTATTTTGTGTACGAGGATTTGCATAATCATTTGCATTATGCACCAATACGCCCAATGTACAAACATGATAAGTATGGAAATCTTCTACCTCAAAATTATAAACCTTAACAGGTTCTTCTGTCAACTCGACAGAATGATTTTCAATTTGTTTTCACAGCAGATACTACAAAATTTTCTATGCCGACTTTTCTATAGAAAAAAGCATTACTTTGCAGAATCTGAATAGTTTCTTAATTGTTCAATAGTCTTGACATACAACCACTTTATTTCCACATTTTGAACATTTAAAAACAAATGCAGCAGTTTCATATCCTACATCCGCCCAAAGTGCTTCGTAACTTTCAACATTATTCTTTAGTTCATCAATCAAAAGTTCTTTTAGTAAAGACAATCCATCACCGGTTGTAGAATTTTTGATAAAATCTTCCCTTTCCCACTCACCTATATATGTCATATAATCATCACAGCAAACAGGCCAATCGTTATTTTGAATCCAAGGTACAGGTGGACAAAAACTCAATTCAGTTACTTTTTCATTTTGTTTTTTTACAACTCTGTCTGCTATATAGCTAGGAATATCTACACTTACTTTTCGTTTATCAAAGCAATTGAGACATATAGATACAAGATTGTCATCTCTGTCAAAAAAAGATCCTTCAAGACAATGTTCAGAACTTCCACAAAACTGACATGGTGTTTCTGTGAAGTATCCATTCTTTAAGACATCACTAAAATACTTATAATTATTCATTTATTTCCACCTTCCCGAATCCCACTCATTTTTCCAATAATTTTTCTTTTGCTGACGCCATTGAGCACGATTAATTTTACTTCCTTCATTATAGTGAGGGTGATTTTTTTTATAATTACCACCCAGTCGATGATCAGTTTGATTTTTTTCATAAAATGATCATTGGGATTTTGATTATCATGATGTATTTCAATTTATAACTAGGTGAATTAGTTTGGAATCTTCTCTTATGTATGTTTCAAGAACAGTTTTCGGAGAAGTTTCCATTGTTTCAGGGTCTGTTGAAATGACTTTATCTCCTGACTTTATCTTTTCTATGGCAAGCAAACTAACCGCCTTGGCTTTACCTAAAAACTCACCTGCCGCTCCAAGTCCGCCAAAACCTAGTCATGCGATGTGTAGAACATCTTCTAATCTAATTTAATCTGAAATAGCAGGTGCTCTTTCCCTTGCCCTCTTTTTTTAGTTCTCCTGCGGCAACAAGTTTTCTTAGTGCACCTTCGATAGAACTGTCACTGAGAGTAGGACAGAGTTCCCTTATATCCTGCTTGTTAAATCGTCCTATTTTGCTTTTGCTTGCCATTCTGACCATCTCAAGTGCAGACAGTTTTTCTTGAACAAGGGAGGTACGCTCTTCAAAATCTTTATACGATGCAAGTATCGTGCCTAAAATGTACTTTATAAATGGCAAAGCATCCTCTTTGCCCTCGTGCCAGCCAATCTGCGACTGACTCAGAGCACTGTAATACAGATCTTTGTTCTTAGAGATCTTTGCCTCAAGCGATATATATTTGCCAATGTAAAAACCATTCTGATACAGCAAAAGAGTGGTAAGCAGACGGCTCATTCTTCCGTTGCCGTCATTAAAAGGGTGTATACAGAGGAAATCGTGGATAAATACAGGGATAATTATAAGCGGCTCAACCTCCAAATTACCGATAACACGATTGTACTCTTCACAAATCCTGTCAAGTGCCTCAGATGTTTCACATGATGCGAGCGGAGTAAACAGTATTTCTGTATGTCCATCGGGGTAAGCCGCACTGATATAATTCTGCACGCTTTTTGTTCTGCCAGCAAGCGGATTATTCATATGACTATAAAGCATTTTGTGAAGCTGCAGAATATTGTTCTGAGTTATCGGAATAGCGTCAAAGCTTTCGTGTATAACGTTCAGCACGTCTCTATACCCTGCGATCTCCTGCTCGTCACGATTTCGAGGAGTAGTCTTTTCTTCGACCAACTGTTTGATCCTCGTGCTTGTTGTTACGATACCCTCTATCGCATTTGAAGCTTCGGTACTTTGAATTTTTGCTATCTCAACAAGCTTCTCCATCTCTTGCGGACGCTGTTTCAGATACTGCTCCTGTTTTCCAGCCTCTTTGTATATGGCCGCTATAAGTCCGAGAATACCAGAATCCCACTTTTGTTCTTTAAAAGCAGAATAATTAAAACTTCTCATTTCCTTACCTCCATTATTTTCCCTTAAATTATAATATAAAATAAGGGAAATGTCAATAGAATAAGCAAATTTGTCCTTAATATTATGTGTGAAATAAGGGAATATATCAAACAGTATCCCTCTACTGTATAAAATAGCCGATTTCTCGACTCTTATGGTATCTATAGCATTGGGGAGCATATTCGTAATTTTACATCATAAATTGTTCCCCACATTTCTTGTTTTGGTTATGAAAAAAAAGCACCTATCAGTGATAGATGCTAATGGAATTTGATAAATTTATATGGCTATTTCAACTTCCGTGTTGATAAATGTAAACTTTTTTAGAAAGTATGATATAATATAGTATTGCATTAAATAAAAATACGAATCCATACTTACTCAGTCTATGTCACCTTACTCCCTCAATAACTCCCTTATCCATTTCATGCACAGTATCGCACAGCACTGAAATGTCCTCCGCCGAGTGTGAGCAAATAAGGATAGTCTTGCCCTGCTGTTTGTATGAAAGCAGGTACTCACGCATTTCTTTTACGCCGTCCTTGTCAAGACCATTGAAAGGCTCGTCAAGAATGAGTATCTTCGGATTTTCCATAATGGCTTGTGCAAGTCCCAAACGCTGCCGCATACCTAGACTGTATTTACGAACGTGGCGCTTTAAGTCAGGGTCAAGCCCTACTTGCTTCATACTGCTGCGTATCTCCTCTTTGCCGATCTTGTTGTTCAGCCCTGCGAGGAGCTTTAAATTTTTATAGCCCGAATAGTAAGGGATAAAGCCCGGCGTTTCGATGATTATTCCCATCTCTTTCGGAAAGTCAACGTCCTTGCCGACCTGCTTGCCGTCAACTGTTATCACACCGCTCGTGGGCTTGATAAAACCGCATATGCACTTCATCAGCATCGTTTTGCCGCTGCCGTTTCTGCCGATAAGTCCGTGTATCTTGCCCTCCTCAAAGGACACGTTTATGTGCTTTAGTATCTCCGTTTTGCCAAGAGTAAGGCATACGTCATTTACATTGATGATATCCATTTTGTCCCCCTAACTTGCAACCTCCGTCACATTATCATAATTAAACTTACCAATGGCTATCCCTCCGAAAACCAGCAGAACCGCAATAAGTACTAGCAGATAAATAACAGAAAAGCTCATCGGCATTATTGGCTTTTTGAAATATTTTGTGTAATGCAGCCAAGTTATTGAGTTTGCCATTGGCATTGTCCACATAAGATTTGTCCTTATAGCACTGAACGCCATTCCAAGGGATATCATTCCGCCGCATATGATAAAGCCCAATGTCTTTCGCTTGAATAGTGAAAACACCAGCAGTATCAGCCCTATTATCATCAAATACGCCGCCACGAGCAGATAGCTTTTCACCGCCGCCTCAAATACCGAAAGCTGATTGTAGAGATTTTCTGGAAGCAGCGCAACTCCGAAATCGCCTCGCCTGTCGGGGAACATTTTCACAAAACCCGTGGCAACATTGCTCCAGCCATTGTACCAAAAACCCTTTGAAAGCATTGGCAAAACTGTACCGAGAAATATTACCGCAAGATATGATACTATCATAAAAACAAGTTTCAAAACCTGCCCTACAAACCAGTTCGCCCTGCCGATACGCACGATATAAAACACAGTATTGGTGTCGACTTTCGGATAGTCAGCAATGAGGGTAAGAAAAACTATGGGGATTATAAGTATCAGTATCTCAGAATTCGCCACAGCTATAAATGGCTCTAGTATGTTAAGCGGCTCACCCATAAGCTCTGCATTGTTAGTCAGCGGAGAAACTGCAAAATTGTTTATGAATATGAGCAGCACCGCAACTATCACCATTCGTGCGTCGCAGACCCATTTGACAAATTCCGTCACCTCACAGGAAAAGGCTTGCTTCAAACTAAAATTTTTCATCGCTTACACCCCTTTGTCCGGCCGCATATTCATTATTACTATAAAACCTATCACAGAGAAAAGTATTATCCCGAAATTGAAAAACAGAATGTATTTTGTGTCAGCAAAAGCTGTGTAATATGACAAATTCATTATGCTGTTGGGATAAAAATTCTCCAATATACTTGCCCTGTCGAAATCCTCTTTCATCATCGAATTTGCAATAAGTTTCTGCACAGTTATCTGCCACATATATGTTACCATAAATGGCACGCAGGTTATAAGATACGGATTTTTGCAGAATGAGCTTATGAAGAGTGCAGGCATTGTGCTTATAGCTCCATACAAAAACGCCGAAAGCATATATCTCAACACGCCCGTAAGCTCGTCTTTATTGTTCACAAGCGCGAATGATAAATCATCTGCGGAAAGTTCGTATTGGCTCAATGGCGGAAATATTATCCGCACGATAACGCCGAAAATTATATATCCGAATAGAACGGCTGAACCGCCGCACAGAAATGCTGAGCAGAATTTTGACAGATAATATCTCAAACTGCCTGTTCGGGTTATGTTGAACCGCATTGAGCCGCCGTTTCGCTCTGCACAAAATGCCGTCATAAAGGGAAAAGCCGCTATTATAGGCAGAAACATTGCCATATATCCCGACATACCTTTTGCGAATATCATATAGGAACTGAAGGAATAATCATCAGCAAAAAGCTGTTTGTCAAGCTTTGCAATGCACTCAAACACCGTGTATATCTTCGCCGTGTTCGGGTCGGTATACGCCTTTGCGGTAAAGCAAAGCAGGGTCGTGAGCAGCACCGCACCGACATATCCGATATTCAGCATACTCTTGTTAAGGTCGCACTTAAGTGCTTTCATTGCCCCACCCCCTATGGAATAAGCACATATATCTCGCCCGTAACGCAGTCAACTGTCACATAATTTATTGCGTGCAGACCTGTCGGCTGTTTATCGTCGATAATAAAATACCACTTTGGCGTACAGCGTATATTATCTGCACTTTCGCCGACTTCGGTACTCTCGCCACGAGGTTCATACATAAGCTTGACGTCATCAAACTGTATATCGATCTTGTCCGCAAGATTTTCCTCAAGCAGATCGCAAGCGCCCTTGAAAGACAGCATTTTGTCTATTTTCTCAGCCTTTGCCACCTTGAAAGCGTTACAACCTATGTAATATTCGGGGTCAAAGTTTGCGTCGAGATCGGTATAAGTCTGCATTAAATAGGTCATAAGGGCATTGCCCTTCACGAACAGCGTATCGTCAGCATTCGTGGAAAAAACATTTTGTATGCCGATACCTTTATATGCCTTTTGTATCTCGATCTCATAGCCAACGCCGCTGTCGGTGGTGATTATATACCCGTCACTGACCACATTGTCAAGCTCCTCACCAAGCACCTTGCTGAACGTGTCCGCCAAAGTCTTTGCCTTGTCAGCAGCAGACAAAAGACCGCTGTCAGCATTTTCAGAAGTTGGTCTGTCAAGATAAAAAAGCTCCATATTATCGGCGTCAGCGTCTGCGGTATTTACGCCGTTTTCGCTTGTCTCCCAACAGCAATAAGGCTGTGCAAAGCGTGTTATTTTAAGTTTGTTATGTTCGTCCTGGAGCTGTGCCTGATCTTCCACAGTTTCGATCTTACCATCGATCTTGATATCCAAGGCACTTTGCAGCTCTTCCACTTTTGACGACAGCCAGTCCATATCATTTTCGGCATTGATATATGCAAGCTCCAAGTCATAAACACCGTCAGACTTGCAAATGCTCACCGCCGATTTTTCGGGCAGCTTGAATTTTGTATACTCTTTTTCAAATGCAGCATCAAAGCTGTCATAAATATTCTCTGACGAAACATAAGCCTCGCCGCTGTCCACCTCAGCCGAATGCTTGTTGCTTCTGATATTGTCGGGGGTATTTTCACAAGATGACAGCACCACAGCTGCCAACAGCACGGGCAATAATATTTTTGCTTTTTTGATACTTTTCATATGTCGTTCCTTTCTTTGGGGTTATTGCTGCCGATCAATATAGAAACCAAGTTTCTATATTGATCGTATAATTTAAGGCAATATCACATAAAAAGATAGTTAGTGATATTGCCTTAGTTTAAATTTTATTTACCGCTAACATATCCTGAAGCCTGACTACCTACACCTGACGGAGCTGGATTGAGTGACATGGTACACAAAATACGTTCACCTTTATCAATATATGTCGCATTAGTGTGTTTCGTAGTATGGTTTCCTTTACTCGAGATTTTTCCACTTGCAATATATGTACCTCCAACCGTTGTTCTATATGAAACGGATGTAGCATTGAAAATTTTGTCAATTCGGTAGTTGACCCTAACATAATCATCCTGAGCTGCGATTCTCTTAACGATATTTTTTATAATATAGGTGTGATTTTCTTCAAGTTTTGTTGCAAATAAATTCAATTTCATCATATAACACAATTATTGCAACGGATAATTGTGCATAATGAATATTCACATCTTCATTGGACTCACCACATTTTTTTGCAATAGACTTTTTTATCTATGCATACATTATTTTAACACATATAACACCAAAAGTCACTATATTCTGCATATTTCTCTCATATGCACAAGATTTTTGTATAGCTGAACAAATATTGCGTTCTAAATTATTTCATTTTACATAAGTTGATTGTTAAATGCTTGTTAACATCAACACGGAAGTTGAAATAGCCATTTAAAATAAAATGTTGACTTGTAGGCTTTTTAATGGTATAATATAAAAAATATGTGGAAAGGATCATATATGATGAGAGTTGAGCTTATTACCCATACACCTGAGCCTGAAAAGGTGGTTGCTACTGCTGCAAAACTTTGCTATTCAAGCAGTGATATCGCCTCGCTTAGAGAGGGCCTTACGGAAGAAAAAACAAAGAGCTTTATTGAAAGGCTCGTATCTATTGGTCACGAAAGCCCTATGGAACACGTTTCTTTTACTTTTGGCATAGAGGGGATATCCCGTGCCTGCTCTCATCAGTTGGTAAGACACAGAATTGCGTCTTATTCTCAAAAAAGCCAGCGTTATGTAAATGAAAGCGGCTTTGAGTTTATCACGCCACCATCAATAGAGGCTGTGCCAGAAGCAAAGGCTGAATTTGACAAGCAAATGGATCAGCTCCTTGAGTGTTATAATAAGATTGCTGACATACTTACCAAAACTCATGAGAAGGCATTTTTAGAGCAGGGTATGTCTGAAAAAGACGCACTTAACAAGGCTAAGAAAAAAGCCTATGAGGACGCAAGATTTGTTCTTCCAAACGCTTGTGAAACAAAGATAGTTGTGACAATGAACGTCAGAACACTGTTTAATTTCTTCCAGCATAGATGCTGTAACAGAGCACAATGGGAGATAAAGGCTGTGGCTGATGAAATGCTCAGACTTTGCAAGCAGGCCGCTCCTGAGCTTTTCAAGAACGCAGGTCCGTCATGTGTAATGAAAGGCAAGTGTCCAGAGGGCGCAATGAGCTGTGGAAAAATGGCTGAAGTAAAGAAAATTTACGGAGAAATGAATAATGTTGAGTAGATCTGGACTTATAGTTCTTGAGGGACTTGATGGAAGTGGAAAATCAACTCAGTTTGAAAGGCTTTCTGCTTATTTCAGTGAAAATGACATAAAGCATAAGGCTATAAGCTTTCCTGACTATGATAATCCGTCGTCTGCGTTGGTAAAAATGTATCTTAATGGTGAGATAGGCAAAACGCCTGCTGACGTAAATGCCTACGCAGCTTCAAGCTTTTACGCTGTTGACAGATACGCTTGCTACAAACAATTTTGGGAGCATGACTATAAAGAGGGAAGTCTTGTACTTGCAGCGAGATATGTTACGTCAAACTGCATTTATCAGATGACAAAACTGCCGAAAGAGCAGTGGGAAGATTTTATAGGCTGGCTTGAAGATTACGAGTATGACAAGCTTGGGCTTCCAAGACCTGACAAGGTGATATTCTTGGATATGCCAATAGAGATATCTCAAAAGCTGATGTCGGGAAGATACGGCGGAGATGAAAGCAAAAAGGATATCCATGAAGCAAATGTGGAGTATCTGAAAAAATGCCGTGAAGCCGCTTTGTTTACCGCTGAGAAACAGGATTGGGATATTATTCCTTGCAGCGACGGCAGCGAGCCTTATACAAAAGATAAGATTTTCGGAGAGGTTCTGGGGTTAATCAATAGAAAGTAATGTGTGTTTAATGTTTGATTTCAGAAAAATAAGTTTTGAGGACAAAGAATGGATAACCAAGTGTCTTGCAGTATCAGATTTCAGAGGAGCAGAATATTGCTTTGCAAATAATATGGCGTGGCAAAGACTTAATGACACTGTAATAACACATCATGGTGATTTTTATATAAGCTGTTCCTTTGAGGACGGTCAGCCGTATTTTACATTTCCTGCGGGCGTTAAAATAGACGTTGAGGGCAAAGAAAAATATATCAGGCTTTTTGATGAGCTTAAAGAATATGTTTCCGCCCAGGGAAAGCCGCTTATCGTATCTTCTGTAACAGATGATAACCTAAGCTGGATAAAAGAATATTATGGTGATAAAATCATCTGCGAGTATGATAGGGACAGTTCAGACTATATTTACAATGCTTCCGACCTTATCGAGCTTAAAGGCAAAAAGTATCACGGCAAGCGTAACCACATAAAGCGTTTCATGGACGAGCCTTGGGAATACAGAGAGCTTACTGATAAGGAAATAGACAGCTGTATTGAATTTTCGGCTGAGTTTTATAATAAGAATGACAACGCTGACGATCCTTCGGCGGTGGTTGAGCAATATGCTATTGATCTTTTTCTTACGAATATGGATAGGCTCGGACTTAAAGGCGCTGTGCTTTACAGAAATGATAAAATGACAGGCTTTACGGTTGGTGAACAAATAAATTCGGATACCTTTGTGGTGCATATAGAAAAAGCACTCGCTGACGTTCAGGGTGCATATCCTATGCTGTGTAGTCAGTTTGCGTCGCATAATGCAAAGGGTCTCAGCTTCATCAACAGGGAAGAGGATCTAGGAATAGAGGGTCTTAGAAAGTCAAAGCTTTCTTATAATCCTGCTTTTCTTTTGAATAAAAATGTAATTACTTTCAGATGATCGAAAGGAGTCATTTGTTATGGTTTATGTATTTCTTGCCAATGGTTTTGAGGAAATGGAGGCTCTTGCCCCTGTGGATCTGCTCAGACGAGCAGGCGTTGAAGTTTTTACTGTAGGTGTAGGCTCTGATATGATAGTCAGCTCACACAACATTCCTGTCAAGACCGATACAACAGTGGATAAGATAGTTCTTAATGACGAGCTCGAAATGATAGTTCTTCCAGGTGGTATGCCGGGTACTTTAAATCTTGAAGCAAGCCCTGATGTGCTTGGTGCAGTTGATTACTGTGCTGATAATAACAGATACATTGCCGCGATATGTGCCGCTCCGTCCATAATCGGTCATAAGGGTCTTCTTGACGGCAGATATGCAACTTGTTTTCCAGGCTATGAGAAAGATCTTAAAGGTGCGATACATTCTGCCAGACTTGTGGCTGTTGACGGTAAGTTCATCACTGCAAAGGGCGCAGGCTGCAGCATGAAGTTTGCACTAAAGCTTGTTGAGCTTCTTGTTTCAAAAGAAAAGGCAGAGGCCCTTGAATCAGGTATGCAGAGCAAATGACAGATAAAAAAGCTTTAAGAAAGCATTTCAAAGAGATACGTCTTAGTATGTCTGCGGAAGAAAGAAAACAGGCAGATGTGGCTGTTCAGCAAGCTTTCCTTGACAGCGAGGAGTATAAAAGCTGCACAACTGTGCTTGCATATGTTTCCTCTGATATTGAAGTGTCTACGGCGGAGATAGTAAGAAAGGCGCTAAAGAGCAAGATAGTGCTATGCCCGAGATGTGAAAAAAACGGCAATATTATGTATTTTTACAGAATAAACAGCACCTATGATCTCAAAGAGGGTAGGTTTGGCATTTTTGAGCCTGATGAAAGTTGTGAGAAATACTGCGTTTTTGACAATGCATTGTGTATCGTGCCTGCGCTTTCGTATGATAAAGACGGATACAGGCTTGGCTTTGGTATGGGCTTTTATGACAGATTTTTGGCTGATTATAATGGTATGAAGCTAGGTTTATGTTACGATAACTGTATGTCAGAAAGCTTTTATCATGACGGCTATGATATCTCTGTAGACAAGGTATTTACTGATAAGAATATATATACTATAAACACAAAGGAAAGGAAGTAAATAATGGACGATCTGAATTTTAATGTTGACGATATAATAAATGATGTCAACGCCAAGATAAAGTCTGCCGAGAAAAATGAAGCGGACGAAGAAAGCGTTGAAGCAGAGCCTATCGCTGACACTGAGAACAGTTCTGAAGCCTGTGAACAGGCAGATAATACTGACGAGAAACCACAGGAAACTCCAGAAGCGACTGATGACAAGCCTGAACCTATCCTAGCTTTTCACGAGGACAAGTCAGAGGAAGACAAAAGCGAAGAAGACGAGGATAAAGAGCCAGAGAAGCCCGAAAAGCAAGAAAAAAAGTCAAAAAGTAGCAAGAGGAAAAAGAAAAAAAGAAAGAAGAGCAAGGTGAATAATTCGGTGTTTGGCGGAATTATACTTGTTATAGTAATTCTTACAGTCTCTTTAGTGCTTGCAGTGGGCGGCATTTCTATTGGCATGGAGTATTATGGTATCGGAAAAACTGACGAGGATATCAGATTTAATATCCCTGCAGGCTCAACAAACAGTGAGATAGCTGATATACTTGTAAATGAGGGAGTTATAAAGAACAAAAAGCTGTTTATGCTTGCTTTGAAATTTGAAAAGCCTGCAGCTATATATCCTGGTGATATCACACTTCAGCCATCAAGCGGATATTCTGAAATAATCGAAAAACTTTCACAAATGAGAGAGTCATACAAGACTGTAAGCATTACATTCACAGAGGGAGAAAATCTTCTTGACATAGCTAAAAAGCTTGAAGATAATGAGGTCTGCACTGCTGACGACTTCCTGTTTGAATTCAATAAAAATCAAGGCTTTGACTTTGAAAATGATGTTGATGATAACGGCGATATGTTCTATCGCATGGAAGGCTATTTCTATCCTGATACATATGAGTTTTATGTGAATGACAGCGCAGGAAACGTTACCAAGAAGCTTAGAGAGCAGTTTGAAAAGAAATACAAAACTGTCAAAGCTAAGATCAAAAATTCCGGTATGTCACTTAACGAAGTTATGACCCTTGCTTCTATCGTTCAGCTTGAAGCCGCTTCTGAGGACGAAATGCCAAAGGTAGCTTCGGTATTCCTGAACAGACTTGACGACCCTGACACCTATCCTATGCTCCAGTCTGATACAACAACAAATTATATTAAGAATGTTATAAAGACAGAGGCTGACAACACAGCTTCTATCGAGCATTATACCGAGTGTTATGATACCTATAAGTGCAAGGGCTTGCCGGCAGGACCAATATGCAACCCTGGTATGGCTGCAATAAAAGCTGTTCTTGAGCCTAAGAAGACTGATTACTATTACTTCTGTAACAATCTTAAGACGGGCGAAACATTCTATGCAAAGACACTTGACGAGCATGAGGAAAATCTTGTTAAGGCTGGACTTGCAAAGAAAAAGTAATAAAGGATTGAATTTTTAATGACTGAAAATAATTTGCTTGAAGTTCTTGCTCCTGTGGGAGATATGGAACGTCTGTATGCGGCGCTGGATTTTGGTGCTGATGCAGTTTATCTTGGAGGTACGGCTTTCGGAATGAGAGCCGCCTCTGCAAGCTTTGACGCTGAGCTTCTGAAAAAAGCCTGTGACGAGGCTCACAGCAGGGGTAAGCGTGTGTATCTGACCTGCAATACGCTTCCTCATAATGACGAGATAGTGCATTTAGAGCAGTTTGTGAATGACGCTCTTGCGGCAGGCGTTGACGCTATGATAGCCAACGATATCGGTGTTTTCTCACTGATAAAAAAATATGCACCTGATATGGAGATTCATGTTTCCACACAGGCTGGTATAGTAAATTATGTTACTGCAAATGAATTTTATAACATGGGTGCTAAGAGGGTAGTGCTTGCAAGAGAGCTTTCTCTCGAGGAGATCGCCGAAATAAGAGCAAAGACCCCTAAAGATCTTGAAATTGAGTGCTTTGTACATGGTGCAATGTGCGTAAGTTTTTCAGGCAGATGTTTGCTTTCCCAGTACCTTGTAAACCGTGACGCAAATCGTGGCGAGTGCGCACAGCCTTGCCGCTGGGGATACCACCTTATGGAAGAAAAGCGCACCAATGAGTTTTATCCTGTTTTTGAGGACGAAAAAGGAACTTATATCCTCAACGCCAAGGATATGTGTATGCTCAACCACATTGATAAGCTTGCAGAGGCAGGCGTGAACAGCTTTAAGATCGAGGGAAGAGCTAAATCTTCGTATTATGTGTCCGTTATCACAAATGCCTACAGAAAGGCTATGGATATCTATAAGTCTGATCCGGAGCATTTTGAGTTGCCACAGTGGCTTAAGGACGAAGTTTTCAAGGTAAGCCACAGAGCATACTGTACAGGATTTTTCTTTGGTCACCCAAAGGAGAGCCAGTATTACGAAAACGGTGGGTATATTCGTGAATATGATGTTGTGGCTGTGGTTGACGGTTGTAGCGGTGGAAGAATATACTGTACTCAAAAAAACAAATTCAACAAGGGCGACGAGATTGAAGTGCTTTCTCCTGTTGGTAGCCCTGTGAAGTTCACCGTGGAGGAAATGTTTGATGAATACGACAACTCCATAGATACTGCAAATCATGCAGCTATGAAAATGTCGTTAAGATCAGATCTGACGTTCCCAGAACATTCTATAATTCGTATGAAAAAATAGCAAAAAAGCCATGTGATTTTCCTCACATGGCTTTTTGTTTACTTCTTTTTCTTTTCAATTTCTTCAGACAATGGATTCGACTCCATGGCCTTTTTGATGTTTTCATTAGATAAATGTGTGTATATCTCAGTGGTCGCAATGCTTTTGTGACCGAGTATATCTTTCAGTACAAGAGTATCTACACCGCCGTGTTGGTACATTAGGGTTGCGGCTGTATGCCTGAGCTTGTGGGTGGTAATACCCAAATTGCTAAGTCCTGCACGCTGGAGCTGTTCATCTACTATTTGTTGAACACGTCGCTTGTTTATCCTTGTTTTGTTAGCCGACAAAAAAATGGCAGTTTGTTCCACGTGGGGGCGGGTAGTGTCAATATACTCATCAAGTGCAGAAACACAAGCGTCGTTAAGATAAATAATGCGCTCCTTGCGGCCTTTGCCGAGGACACGCAGAGTTCTGTTATCTCGGCTGTAATCGCTTAAATTCAAGCCCACAAGCTCGCTCAGACGCATACCGCAGTTAAGGAACAGAGTAATGATACAATAATCACGCACCTGATTTTTAGAGTCGATATTACGCAGAAGCTCAAGGCTTTGTTCAAGGGACAGATATTTAGGCAAGGCTTGATTTATATGTGGCAATTCAAGATCATCAAGCGGATTGTTTGAAATAATCTTGGCTTTTTTGCAAAGATAAACATAGAATTGTTTCAAAGCTGAACATTTTCTTGCACGGGTTTTTGTGGAATTATTGCGCTCATCTTTGAGATACTTTAAATAAACATAAGCATCGTTTAGTGAAAAGCATTCGAGCCATTCTATTGGCGTTTCTTTTATTTTTATTTTATTGAAAGGCGTTTCGGCCGGAACTGCATGGTGCTTGACATTAAGATATCGCAGAAATGTTCGGATATCAATAAAATAAGCTTCTTCAGTGCGGTCAGAACGGTCTTTGACAACTTTCATGTTAGTTAGAAAATCGTCAAGATAATATGGGCAATCATCTACATATGCTTGTTTCATTTATATCTATTCTCCTTATTTATCACTTCTCTAAGTTTCACTAAATTTTTATTTAGTGAAACTTTCTGTACACGCTGTGCGAGGGGCTGTTTGTGGCTCTCCCCGTTGTGCACTGCTTTAAGTATACACCCTACTTTGTGGGCTGTCAAGCTATGCTACATTTGCGGTAATTCCTTGACAACAAAATTTATGATATCATATAAAGCAAGACGAGGTTAAAACCTTGCTCATATGATATTTATTTGTGTATAGAAGTGGCTTACTTACGAACCTTTGTGAGCCACTTCATTATTTTTTGAACAAATTATTTTATAAATTTCCTTCAAACAGTTGATTTTACAGCGAAAATATGATAAAATCATAGTAGTATATTTTATGAAAGGAACGATAGTTAATGAACGACAAGAAACCTATGGTCATGAGAATACTCGTTCTCGCTTTGGTTGCCGCACTTATACTCGGTCTGATCGTCGGAACTGTCATTAGTGCTGTATAATGGTGCATATCGGAAATAGCTGGGACGATATTCTGGCTGATGAGTTTAAAAAGGAATATTATTTGAAACTCCGTGAATTTTTGAAATACGAATATTCACACTTCACTGTTTATCCTGATATGCATGATATCTTCAATTCATTGAAGTACACGCCTTATGAAAACGTCAAGGCTGTTATCATTGGACAGGATCCTTACCATGGTCCGGGACAGGCTCATGGTCTTTGTTTTTCCGTTAAAGCTGGTGTTAATCCACCACCGTCTTTGCAGAATATTTTTAAAGAACTTAATGATGATCTTGGTATCTCTATCCCTAATAATGGCGAGCTTACCGATTGGGCTAAGCAGGGCGTGCTGATGATGAACACTGTTCTTACTGTTCGTCAGGGTCAGCCTAATTCTCATAAGGGTAAAGGCTGGGAGCAGCTTACTGACGCTGTAATAAAAAAGCTTAATGAGCGTAATGTGCCTACTGCGTTTATCCTTTGGGGTGGCAATGCTAAGGCTAAGGCACCACTTATAACGAACCCTATTCATGCAGTATTCAAGGCGGCTCATCCATCTCCATTGTCTGCGTATAATGGTTTTTTCGGATGCAGACATTTTTCTAAGGTTAACGATTTCCTTGTAAGTAACAATATTCAGCCAATAGATTGGACAATAAGCAATAAGTAAAAAAATAACCTCGGTTTGTTTCACTACAGACCGAGGTTTTATTTTTATAGTTTTTTGATATGCTGTATAAGCAACGCTACTCCCATTACAATGAGGTTGTAGACGATAACTAGCGTTGGAGTAAGCTGAACAAATGAACCTGCCAGCATCATTATAAGGGCTATGAGCGCCGCAAGTATCGTTGCACCATACATCACTGACGCACCAAGTTCTGCGGTAAATTTGAGCCTTTTTGCGCCTATCACAAGCATTGCAAATGACGGAAAATGTCCGCTGCAAAGCATTGATGAAGCCTGACGTGGAACGTACTCGGTTTCGCTTTCGTAATCCTTGTGATATCTGAAGCTGAGAAGCTTAACGCTGTCGCTTTCAATATCAAAGAGGTCAGAGAGAAAACGCTGTGAAAGAAAGCCGTCAACTGTTCTTATTACTGTTGTGATACCTTCAAGTTCAAGCTCCTGAAGCCAACGTGTAACGGACAGATTAGGCGATACCTGAATAACGAACATTGCTGCTGTTATTCCAGAAATAGAAAGATAGACAGCAACATTCCCATTTGTATACTCCTTCTCTTTTGCTTCTGACGGCAGACCGTCAATAGAGTGGTTTTCCATAAGCTCTCTTGTACCAAGAAGTACACGTTTGTTTTCTATCCAGCCAGAAAGTCCAAGACCGTCCTCATAAATGTAGCTTTCAACAGGATAAAGCAACTCAGTCTTTCCTCTGAGCATTTTGTAGAATGTAGACTTAAGAACACTTCCCGATTGACAGCTAAGGCTTGCCGCCATTAAAATGCAGTCTTCAATAGAAATAGCTGAGAGAAGCTTAAGGTTTGCAAGCTCAATGCTTCCTTTAGGGAAAAGCTGTTCAGCGTCAACAAGAAGTGAATTTGTGTCAGCAAATTCATCAACAGAAGAATATCCAAGCATTACCGCTGAATACTGCAAATACTTCTTTGTAGCTCTTGCCAAAGGTACATTTACTATAAGCATTACCGCAAACGAAGAACACATGGTAACAGTGCCTGAGAAAGCCGCAAGTGCTATAAACAAACGTTCTTTCATGTTTGACGCACCCTTATCAAATATAAGTGACAAAAGTGCTATAACAACGCCTGCAATGAGGATATAAGGACTTATTTTCTTTGAATACTCATCTGAGATATCAGAAGTGTAGCTGTTCTTCATAAAATCGTCCACAAACTCGGTTTTGCGCATAGCTGCTATCTTTGGCTCTGCAACAGCACCTCTTGTGAAGTTTTCTGCTATTTCCTCATCTTCAACGGATGTAACTGCATATCTCTCAAAATCTCCTGCAACGTACCTAAAATTACGCTCAGTACGTTTTACCACCATAAGTTTTCCAAGAGTATTGAATATCAGACCCACGATTGCAACGGATATGTAAACATGGTAAACACTGTCACGAATAGACTCAGGATCAAATAGATTTATTATTCCTGCAATGACTGTAATAAAAATACCTATCGCTGCTATTGTATCATTATCTGCCTCTTTTTTAAATAGGCTTTTTATTCCTGCAAGAAGCACGTTATAGCACACCGCTATAGAAATAAGACCCAAAATAGTGTTTGCAAACAGATATGCCGCAGGGGTTATAGTTCTGTCAAATGTCTTTATAAGAGGCAGTTCCAGGTCATTTGCAACCGTTATGAATGTGCTGAAAATGCCCGTAAACAGAAGTACACAAAGCCTTAGAACAAGGTTGCTCTTCACATGACGGATAGAGCCAAAGACCTTTTCGGCGTCATCAAACTTCTTAAACTCCGTCTGCCCTGCCTTGTCTTTATCGTTTGTATCATCACTGTCAGGCTCGCTTTCCTGCTCGTTAGTTTTAAGAACAAAGCTGTCAACTTTCTTCTTTCTGTGCTGTGACAATATAGAGGATTTTTCCTCATAGGTGGCGTCATCAGGGATAAGTGCCTTGTCAAACTCCTCTGTTTTCGGGATTATTTTTCCCGTCAGTCCCATTTTGATATCTTTAAGGCTTGCCCTGTTCACAGGCGGAATGCTCTGCTTTGCAGCCTTGCCTTTTTTATGTTTGGTGAGATTATTTATAAGTGCAGCATTTTCCTCGTTACGTTTTTTTTCGTTCGTATGATCTGACGCCAATTCATCATCAAAATCTGTTGCTTTTATTGGATCATAGCCGTCACTATCTATATCGCTGATATCATTATCTTTTTCAATACTCTCATCAATATTAGTATCTTCATTAGTATCTTCATTTAAAATTTCATCGTTTTCCTGTGACTCATCAGTTTTTAAATCGTTTTCAACTTTTTCGCTGTATTCTGAAATTATATCGTCTATTGAGAATTTATCAGCCAAAGCTTTAACCTCCCTGTTCCTTATAGATTTCTCTGTCTTACGGCTTCATACATAAAAATGCCCGCCGCAACGGAAGCATTCAAAGAATTGACTTTGCCTGCCATAGGCAAACTAAGCAAAAAATCACATTTATCTTTTATTAAACGTCCCATGCCAAAGCCCTCAGAGCCGACTATCAGCCCTATAGGACCAGTTAGCTTAACTTCAGTATAGCTCTGTCCCTCGCCGTCAGTTCCGTATATCCACACACCGTTTTCTTTAAGCATATCAATAGTTGCTGCAAGATTTGAAACTCTTGCAACAGGCAACCAGCTTGCTGCACCTGCGGACGTTTTGAAAACAGTTGCGTTCAATGATGCACTTCTTCTCTTTGGAATGATAACGCCGTGAGCACCTGCCGCCTCAGCCGTTCTGATTATTGCACCAAGATTGTGCGGATCTTCTATCTCATCGCAAATGATAATGAAAGGATCCTCTCCCTTTTCATTTGCGATGCTGAGAATATCCTCCGGAGACACATACTCCGCACACGCACCCATAGCAATAACACCCTGATGTGAAGCTCCCCTGCTCATATTGTTGAGTTTTGTTTCGGTAACACGCTTGACATTTATGCCTTTTTCCTTTGCAAGTCTACAAATAAGTGTTATAGAGCCTTTAGCCTCAGGGTTAATATAGATAGTGTCGATCAGTTTATTTGCTTTTAAAGCCTCGATAACAGGGTTTCTGCCAATTATAAGCTGCAGTTCATTTTCTTCGTCTAAATTATTATTTTTATCTTGATAATTACTCATTGAATTTTCCTTTTCAAAAAAATATACTACTCGTAATTATACCACAAAAAAAACATAATGCCAATAGTAAACAGGCTTTTTATATAGACTTTCGACGATTTACACAAATTTTATCAATGATATTTATGCTTATCACATACACAATGCGATAAGCAGCAGAACAAGCATTGCCACACCAATTATAGTTGATATCACAGCCGCAAAGTTGAATTTTCTGTTTGTCGAAAACATTTTGTCCCCCGTTATCGCACTTGCGATATCAACAGCATTTTTTCTTAAAATATCAGGGTGTAGATGATTTTTATTTGCGTTTACAAATAATAGAATCTTATCAAAACATTCATTTTCTGTACACTTTATTTCGATGATTTGTTTATTAATTCCTTTGAGCATGACAGCCAACTCCTCTGAATACCAATTACTTGATTATATTACTGATTGTTGGCATTTAAAAGGTGCAATATTCAACATTTCAACGCAAAAATGTTGAATATGAAAAGTTTTCAACATTCGTAGGGGCATTTTCTGTTGAAAACCATGTTGAAAACGTTGAAAACTCATGGTTTTATCGGTATTTGCAGGCTGTTGAAAACTTCATATTATAACGAAAATCGACCATTTAAGCGAAAAAACGCTAACTTTTGGGAACAAATACACACGAGAATGTTACGAATATATTAACATACAAACTTGTCTGTTGAAGGTTATTTGTTAGCAGTGGAATGACCGCACTTTACATAATTTTTGAATTTGTTTGAGAATAAATTTACAATGCTAGATCCAAAGTACAAAAAAAAGACCCGATCAAAGAACAATGACCTATTAAATGATATAAGCTGATCTTCTGTACATATAATTGTACTTTTACAATCTTCTGCATAAAATCTAAGCTGTAACCATTGTAACGAAAAGTAACGAAAATTTCTTATCTTGTGGTAAGAAATTTTATAGCACGCTCTATGGAGTCTTTGGAGTTTCCCCAATCGGCATTTGCTCCTGTGTTACGGTAGTCATACATCTTGCAGTAGTGTGATACGTCCGCTTCAAGAGTGTCAAGATATTTGCTTGTCAGCTCGCCGCAAGCGTCAATAAACTGCTTATACATGGCCTTTGTGCCATAAGCCTTATCCATCGCAAAAAAGAAGCAAGGATTATACCCCCAACTGTCGTTTCCGTCAAACTCCTGCACCGGCATCAGTTCGATGGCATTGACTCCCATAGCCTTCAGATAAGAAAGCTTGCCCATTGCACCATTGATGTCGCTGGAGGCGGTAAAGTCACGTAGATGCAATTCGTATATCACCAATTGCTCAGGATTTGCTATTTTAAAGTCATTGACCTTCCAGTTATAACTGTCTTTCTGTATCTTGAAGGTCGAAACGATTCCTACTCCTCCCTCAGGATAAGCCATACTTTCGTTATAGGTAGAAGCCGGAATATATTTATCATTATCAGGATCAAGAATCTTTTCCGTATAGGCATCAGCCAGGCGAACCACTTCACCCGCCTTCGTACCTACATAATATTGGAAAGCATACTCTTTGCCAGCATCCAGCCCCGCCAACGTAATCCACCAACATCCGGAAGCATCATCACGATACATCTGCGATTTTTCGTCATTGCCCAATGTCCAGTTATTGAAGTCGCCCACTACATGGGCAAAGTCCTTATGATTCCCATTCGCATCTTTGTCATAAAGTACCAGTGTCACCGTAGAATTATCCACTACATTGATACCCTCGACCATACCGGCCGGCACTGCTGCAGTTTTAATTTCACCAGGAACAAAACCTTCATATTTTGTGTCGGTCACCTCAACAAAGGAATCCGATTCTATCCCTTTCTTGCTGCCGTCCGCACTGCGAATCACTATTCCAAGCCGGCTCACCGGTGTCTTTCCGCTTCCAAACCATTCCCGGATATTCGGACTCAACGTAATACTCCATACGTTGGCTTCGGTTAAAGTCATCTTGCATTTATCCTTGTTTTCCGTCCACTCTGCCGGAACGAACAGCCAAGTTCCTTCACTGACCACCCCGATATGCACATACACATCTCCTTTATGCCCATAAAGAGCAGACTTTGCATCCGCCTTAAAAGTAATTACAAGGGGCTGGTCGGCATCCGGTGCTGCCGGTGCAAAACTCAAACCATCCGGAACTACAATCGCATTGGCAGCC